>Ga0209535_1001845_pt1 | contig 14080 bp, 19 predicted proteins | sample LinPmetageLP28_FD_184041 | JGI IMG/M metagenome (GOLD analysis project Ga0209535, IMG submission 184041) | Marine viral communities from the Pacific Ocean - LP-28 (SPAdes) (version 2) | ecosystem: Environmental > Aquatic > Marine > Oceanic | place: Pacific Ocean | collected 2009-08-22 | reverse complement strand
TCCAACAGGGCTACGCTTACAGCGTAGCCCATACAATCCACACTTAATAGAGGTACCAACCCAAAGTTGTAATTTGCTCGTGAACTATGGGCCCACCCACCCCTATAAAAAGGGGTCCCAGAAAATATCTCTTTAGGGTTGGATTTAGACGTATACATGCTATAAAAACCAAATGAGAATAAAATAGGTGTCAAAAAAATATTACAAAATTTTTTATGGATCAAGATAAGCTAAACAGATTACCCCCTGATGTTAAGAAACAGTTTTTAAAACTTGCTTTAAAACTTTCTGAAAAAAAAACTAAATCAAAAGTCCACGATGATTTCTTAACTTTTGTAAAACACGTTTGGCCTGAATTTATAGAAGGTAAACACCACAAAGAAATTGCAGAAAAATTTAACGACATTGCAAATAAAAAAATTAAAAGACTAATTATAAATATGCCACCTAGGCATACTAAATCTGAGTTTGCATCTTTTCTTCTTCCTGCATGGATGGTGGGCCGCAGACCTAATTTAAAAATTATCCAATCCACGCACACCACAGAACTTGCAATAAGATTTGGTCGTAAAGCTAAAACATTAATGGATAGTGAAGAATATAAACAAGTATTCTCGACCCGACTTAGAGAGGACAGTCAAGCGGCTGGTAAATGGGAAACTGAACAAGGCGGTGAATATTATGCAGCGGGTGTCGGCTCGGCGATAACGGGCCGTGGTGCGGATTTGCTTATCATCGATGACCCACACTCTGAGCAAGATGCACTTAATATGAGTAGTATGGAAAGAGCTTATGAATGGTACACGTCTGGTCCTCGTCAACGTCTTCAACCTGGTGGAACTATTGTAGTTGTAATGACTAGATGGAATATGAAAGATCTAACCGGAATGTTATTAAAAAGTCAAAAAGGTTTAAAATCTGACCAGTGGGAGATTATAGAATTTCCTGCAATCCTACCAAGCAATAAACCCGTATGGCCTGAGTATTGGAAACTAGAAGAATTAGAATCTGTTAAAGCCAGTTTGAGTGTAGGTAAGTGGAACGCGCAGTGGATGCAAAATCCAACCTCTGAAGAAGGATCATTGATTAAAAGAGAATGGTGGCGTAAGTGGGATAGAGATTATATTCCAAAACTAGAACATGTCATACAATCTTATGATACAGCGTTCCTTAAAAAAGAAACTGCCGACTATTCTGCGATCACTACCTGGGGTGTATTTCATGAATCCGATGACAGCGCTGCAAACTTAATTTTACTCGATGCAGTAAAAGAAAGACTAGAATTTCCAGAACTACGTAAACTTGCTAAAGAACAATATGATTATTGGAAACCCGAATCGGTGATCGTGGAGGCAAAAGCATCTGGATTACCTTTAACTTATGAGTTGCGTAAAATGGGGATACCTGTTATAAATTACACTCCTAGCAAAGGTAATGATAAACATGCTAGAGTTAACGCTGTGTCCCCTCTCTTTGAGAGTGGCCAAATTTGGGCGCCGGACGAAAAGTTCGCAGAAGAGGTTATAGAAGAGTGTGCATCATTTCCTTATGGAGATCATGATGATTTGGTGGATAGTATGACACAAGCGGTAATGAGATTCCGACAGGGAGGATTTGTGAATCACCCTGAAGATGAAAAAGACGAAGTTTCAATACCACACAACAGGACTTATTATTAATGGCGACTAAAGCATTATTACAAATATTAGTAAAATCGAGAGATGGTATTAAATCAGGTGCAACAAAAGTTGCAGATGTTGTAACAGAATATTTAAATACAACTGGAGCTACAACTATTTCTCCAGCAGAACGATTTACAATCAATAAAGAATTTTCAGAATTTGCACCAAGCAATGTAGTAGGTGATATCTTTGGAGACTTCCAAGGACTGCAAGATGATGCTGGAGATGTTGTAACAGACTTACCAAGAGGCTTTGGCCTGCGTGCTGGAGATGTTGTAAAAAAATCAAGAGCTTTTGATGCAATAGATGAAACTGCAGAAGGCTTTGATCCTAATTATATGAAAGGTCTAACAGATACTGATACACCTTTTACAGATAAAATTTCAGAAAAAGTTGGTAAAAAATTAACAGGACAAGAAACTTTTGGTGAGATAGAAGCAATGCAAACTCCTCAAACTATGCCTACGACAACTGTAAACGAAAAGTTAGGTTTAGGTTCTTTAGATAAAAGATTTTATGGCTACAACAAAGATGGTTCAAAAATTAAAGCTCCAGTTTATATGGAAGATATCAATGCACAAGATCTACCGATGGATAGAAGTCGTGTAAAAAATTCTATAGACAGATCTAACGCGGCTGAGTTTATTAAAAACATGAGAGGTGAAGGTATCTCTAATATAGATATCGCAGGTGTAAGACGAGTTCCTGGAGATCAACAAAAAGAAACTGCAGAATTAGTTCTACAAAAAAGAAACATGGGCGCAGACACTGTTGTTAAGGAAGAATTTTTCGATGAGTTTACAGAACTTAAAAATACTAAAGGTCCTAAATTTTTTAAAGAAGAATTTCAAGGTTATGATTCTTATGGAGACTTAATGAATGGAGAGGGTACAAGAGCAAGAAATGCAATCGCTGATGATCTTGAAGGTTTAGGTGTCGACGAAGAAACAGCTATGAGTCTTTTAAGAAATGCTAACGACGTTGCGCGAAGAAACCCTAATGACCCCGAAGCGTGGATCGCGGCTATGAAACAAGATTTAGAAATAGAAAACATCGGTTATGATATGAAATTTTGGGAAAATTATTTTAACGAATTTATGGATATCAGTACTCCAACTAAAACAAGATTTAGATATGGAGGATTAGTATAATGGCTATAAAAGATTTAATAACTTCTGATCCTTATTATGTTAATTTAGTAAAACCTAGAGGATTTCCAACAGGAAATGATGTATATGTTCCTCCTACTTCTGATGATCCAGAACCAGTACAAACTCAACCTGAATATGGTCTACAAAGTATTATAAATCCATATTTACCTCAAAATCAAGGAAATGGTGATCGAGAACCTTTTGACCCTTTGCTTCAACAATTAATAGAAGGAAAAGGACCTAAATATAATTTTGAAAATATTCCAAATAATAATTTTTATGAAAATGAAAATTCTATAGTTCCAAATAATATAAATAATAATTTTTATGAAAATGAAAATTCTATAGTTCCAAATAATATAAATAATAATTTTTATGAAAATGAAAATTCTATAGCTCCAAATAATGTACAACCTGAAGGTATTTTACAAAGTTTACAAAGTAAAATAAGTGGACTACGAGACTTTTTACCATTTGGTGATAAGTCTTTAACTGGTTTAGCTGCAAAAGGTTTAAAATCTGTTTTTGAAAGAGATCCTACGTCTCCAACTTATGAAAGATACGATCCAACAGGAAAAATTGATTACAGTAAATTAAACACAATTAATTTAAATGATTTTTATGACAGTAATCCTGAAAGTGAAACTTTTGGTACTACAAGATTTGATAGAGCTGCACCTGGTTCATTTGGATCGTTTAGAACTTTAGCAGATTACTTTAATAGAAATAAAAAAATTGCTACAACCGCAAAAACAAAAAGAGATGAAAAAAAAGCAGCTGAAGAAACTAAAAAAAGAAACGAAAAAATAGCAGCTGATAAAATAGCAGCGGATAAAGCTAAAGCAGCCAATCAGGCTTTCCAAGATGCAATGGCTAATCAACAAGCTTTTTATGCAAGTTTAAATGAAGGTCAAGGTGCATCATCTACTCAAGAAGGTAGAGACAATGCAGGTGGTGGCGCAGCAGCTAATAGAGGAGATGCTGGTTCAGGTTGGGATAGTTCTCCTTTTGCTAGAGGTGGTAGAGTAAGATATAGAGACGGCGGCATTGCTTCGATGTTCACTAGGAGGGGATAGTGATAGAAACTTTAAGAAATCCTAGCGGTGAACTAGTATATCGTGCTAGAGTTACTAGATTACAACCTGATGGTAGTAAAAAATATTTTCAAAAACCAGTAACAAGATCTTACTCACAGGCTCAAAAAGATATTATATCATTAAACAAAGAATATCCTCCTATGGCTACTGGAAGAAAAGTAGGAAGTGGTTTAGGTGAAAGTCCATTTACAGATGAAGAAGCTTATAAAAAATATAAAAAATCCATAGATAAAAAATTTGAGCAAGGATATCTTAAAACTAAAAAATGGTCAGAGATGACCGCAAACCAAAGAGGAGCCATCGCTACCGATGCTAATTTTGCAAAAAAATTAGATAACAGAGTATTAGAAGTACAATTAGGGGATAAAAAAGTAAAATTACCTAAAGGTATGAGAGTAACTAGTATAGCTAATGCTATTACACCTATAGAAGAATTTTATAAAAAATTATTAAAATGGAAAAAAAATCCTACTGCAGACAATTGGAAAAAAACAGTTGGTTTAAATTCTACCGCGAATAATTTTAGAAAATATTTATTAGGAGGAAAACCTGAAACAACTAAATCACTTACACCACAAACATTTAATTTATTTGAAAATCTTAATTTAAAATCTGCAGTAAATGCTAATGAAATTAAAACAATTAATTCGTTAAGTAAAGGAGACACATCTTTAAAATCCCAAGCTCAAAAAAAAAATTTTGCAAAAGCTACAAAACTTAAACAAGATGAAATATTAAATCAATTAGAAATTATTGATAAAGATCCAGTTGTAAAACAATTTATAAAAAAAAATGATTTTAGTAATAAAGCAGTTGCAAGAGTTTCAAAATATGTAGGGAAAAAATTAGGTGGTATAGGTCATTCTGCGGGAGCAAGAAGAATTCAAGAATTAGCCAGTGCCTATGTAGGTAAAAGTGATTACTTAAATTTAAAATCTAATGATCGTCTTTTTATGCAAGGAATAAAAAGAATAAATGACATAGTTCAATCATCTATCTTTACAGATTTTGGTTCAAAATTTAAAAGAGATTTATATGAAAAAGAAATTTCTAAAGCTTTAAAAGAAACACCTTCTTTTATGCAAACAATGAGATCAAAAATTAGTAAATCAATTCCTAAAATTAAAGCAAAAACAAAATTTGAAGTAGATGAAATTAAAAATGTTGCATCAGGTGCAAAACAGGGAACTCCTGGATATAGTGTTTTTGTTCAGGGAATAGATAGTAAAATTAATTCTAAAACTAAAAAAGCAGTTGATCGTGCAGTTGAAATTGCAGAATCAAAATTACAAGAATTAAATGCTTTAGATCCCAACTATGAAGAAAAAAGAAATATCATTAAAAATAATTACAACCAAGTTGTTAGAAATTTTGTTAGACAAGCTAACAAAGGATATTCAGGAAATCTACCAGTAAGGGCTTTTGAACTATCTTTTGATGAGCCAATAAAAAGCGTATCAAGATTTAATGATCTTCCAAATAATGTAAGTAATTTACTTACAGAAACTTATAATAATTTTAACTATTCATTTAAAATTCCTAGAGATGTTAAAACTATTTACGAAGCTGCAGAAATTTCAAAAAGTCCTGACGTTATGAAAAATTTACTTCAAAAAGCTTTAAAACTTGGAAACCCAAGAGTTTTCGCATTGCCACTTGCTGCTTATTTAGGATACGAAGCATTACCTTTATTAACAGGAACTCCTGTAGCTGCTGCAGAAATACAAAGAGATGCACAAGGTAATATTATTGAACCAAAAAAATTAGAAAGACCACAAGTAATAGAAAAACCAGAAACAGTTCAATACAACAAAGAAACAGGATCATTTATTAATCCTGTAACAGAAGACAAGACAGATCAAAACGCATTACTACAATGGGGACAAGAAAACCCCCTAACCGCGGTCGCCGGTACATCTGTTGCTCTATCAGCTAATGAAGTTCCTAGATCTTACAGAATGCGTAGAGGAGTTGGTGACACCGGACCATTACCAGGTGGTAAAGGTAGAATTAGATCGGCTATTGGAATAGGTGGTGCACTTAAACCTATTCTTACGACTTTAGGAACGCCGGCAATAGGATTGGGGTTTGAAACTTTATATGGCAAAGAAAGATTAGAACAAGGAGATAGTTTTTCGGATATATTAACAGATCCACTAGGACCAGCTGCATCACTTGCGTTTATGGAACCTTTATCTAGAGGTGCAGGTGTAATTAGAGATGCACCAGGTGGTATAGGAAATTATTTTAAAAATTACACAGATCTATCTAATGTTGGTAAAGCAAAACCAGGATTGACTAGTAAAGTTTTAAGATTAGGAATGAGTCCAAGAGTAATTGCAGGAGCTAGTAGATTTTTAGGGTTACCAGGACTTGCATTGACAGGTGGATTGGCTGCCTATGATGCATATAAAAATTATCAAAACGAAGAAGGTATGATATACAACTTATTTAACGATTAATGAATAGACGAAGTTTTATAAAAGCGCTTGGCGTATTAGCTGCAACACCAGCATTAGCAAAATACTTAAATGTATTTAAGTCTGCTCCCGTGCGTGAAGGTATTGCTGAAACTGCAAGTATGGGTATGGATTTTTTTAACAGCGTTCTTAAAAAAGTTATGGATGAAGGTACACAAGTTGGTGAAGCAGATAGAATCTCTACTTTTAAACATCCTGATCGAGCAGATATAGTTGTAGAAATAGATCAAGGCACAGGTAATGCAACTGTATTATTTGAAGCCGACTCAGGTACAAAATCAATGATAGAAAAAGTAAATACAATGGATGAAACTACTAAAGGCAAAACTGTATCGGAATTATTTGAATCTGAAGAAATATATGGCCCTACGGGTAGAGAGCCAGTAGAAGGTATTACAGGTGGTATTACAAATCTTGAAGAATTTCTTAAAAAGAAAAAATTTGCTGACGGTGGAATCATCAATTTGACAAATAACCCAATGACTGCTAGTAGTAAAGCAGGTGTTGAAACATTACGTAAAGGAAGATAGAATATCCCTATGGCTGAAATAGACAAATCATTACCGACTACGGATACTAATCCGTTAGGCGAAGAAATAGAAATAGAACAAGTAAAAGAATCAGAAATAATCGATACTGATGCTGGTCCTGTTGAAATAGATATGACAGAAGATGGTGGAGCAGAAGTTTCTTTTGATCCAAATGCTGTAGAACCAGAAGGTGTTGGTCATTTTGATAATATTGCTGAAGTAATGGATGAGTCTGCTTCAGATACATTAGCATCAGAACTAATGGACAAATACGAACAATACAAACAATCAAGACAAGAATGGGTTGAAAGTTATAAAGAAGGATTAAATCTTTTAGGATTTAAATATGTAACAAGAACAGAACCTTTTAGAGGAGCAAGCTCAGTTACTCACCCAGTATTAGCAGAAGCCGTTACTCAATTTCAAGCACAAGCTTATAAAGAATTATTACCAGCAGATGGTCCGGTTAGAACTCAAATTTTAGGAGCAAGTAATATTCCAAAAGAAGAACAATCTAAACGTGTTAAAGATTTTATGAATTACCAAATTATGGATCAAATGAAAGAATACGAACCAGAGTTTGATCAAATGCTTTTCTATCTACCTCTCAGCGGTTCTACTTTTAAGAAAGTTTATTATGACGATCTATTAGGTAGAGCCGTTTCAAAATTTATCCCTGCTGAAGATTTAGTAGTACCTTATTCTGCAACATCACTAGAAGATGCAGAAGCAATTATTCATGTTATTAGAATTTCACAAAACGATTTACGTAAACAACAGGTCAATGGTTTTTATAAAGATATTGATCTTGGTGAGCCGCCTGTACAAGAAGATAAACTAAAAGAAAAAGAATTAGAATTAGAAGGTATTCAATCAAACGGTACAGAAGACATGTACACTATTTTAGAAATGCATGTTAATTTAGATTTAGAAGGTTATGAAGACATGGGTGAAGACGGCGAACCAACTGGAGTTAGATTACCTTACATTGTAACTATTGATGAAGCAAACGGAAAAGTTTTATCTATTAGAAGAAACTTTAAAGCAGAAGATCCGTTAAAGAAAAAACAAGATTATTTTGTACACTTTAAATTTTTACCAGGTTTAGGTTTTTATGGTTTAGGTTTAATTCACATGATTGGTGGATTGTCACGTACTGCTACAGTTGCACTTAGACAATTATTAGATGCTGGAACTTTAGCTAACTTACCTGCTGGTTTTAAAACTAGAGGTGTTAGAATGAGAGATGATGCACAACCTTTACAACCTGGAGAATTTAGAGATGTAGATGTACCGGGTGGAAATATAAGAGATCAATTTATGCAATTACCATTTAAAGGACCAGACCAAACATTATTACAATTAATGGGAACAGTTGTTCAAGCCGGTCAAAGATTTGCGGCTATTGCTGATATGCAAGTAGGTGATGGAAACCAACAAGCAGCAGTTGGAACTACAGTTGCACTATTAGAACGTGGCTCTCGTGTTATGTCAGCCATTCACAAAAGATTATATGTTGCAATGAAATCAGAATTTAGATTATTAGCACAAGTATTTAAAACTTACTTACCACCTGTATATCCTTACGATGTACCTGGTGCTGCAAGACAAGTTAAAGTAGCAGACTTTGATGATAAAATAGATATATTACCTGTAGCGGATCCTAATATATTTTCTCAAACTCAAAGAATCTCTTTAGCACAAAGTCAATTACAACTAGCGCAATCAAATCCTCAATTACATAATCTATATCAAGCATATAGATCAATGTATGATGCGTTAGGAGTAAAAGACGTAAATTCTATTTTACCACCACCGGCAAAACCTATTCCAATGGACCCAAGTTTAGAACATATTACAGCTATGTCTGCAAAACCTTTTCAAGCATTTGGTGGACAAGATCACAAGGCTCACATAGATGCCCATTTAAGTTTTATGTCTATCTCTATTATTCAAAATAACCCTATGGCAATGGCCGCGTTACAAAAAAATATTTTAGAACACATTTCTTTAATGGCACAAGAACAAGTTCAAATAGAATTTGTTGAAGAGTTACAAGAAATGCAACAAATACAACAACAGCTACAACCATTGATGCAAAATCCTGCAGCTATGCAAGATCCCAATGCAATGCAGATGCAACAACGTATCCAACAATTAACAAATCAAATAGAAGCAAGAAAAGCTATTTTGATTGCAGAGCTAACTGCTGATTATGCTAAGGAAGAAGATAAAATTAGTAGTGAAGCAGGTGGAGATCCACTAATTAAACTAAAATCTAGAGAATTAGACATCAAAGCTAAAGCAGATCAAGAAAGAAATTCTTTTAATGAAGCTAGAATTAATGTAGATAAGATGAAAGCTATGATGAATGACACTCATCACAACGAAAAACTTGAACAAAACGAAGAATTAGCAGAATTACGTGCAGATACTAGTTTAGAAAAACAAGCAATGTCTATTGAAAGTAAAAAATTCGATTTTGGTAGAAATTTTAAGAAAAATTAACTATAATATCATCAAGGAGAAAATATTATGACTAAAGATTGGCAAAAAGGATCAACTTTTATGAATGACGACGTCAAGATCGAAAAAGAACTTGGATGTGGTCCAGATGGTTATCCAACAGGCGGAAAAACTATTGAAGCTACTAATGCTTTAGAGACTCAAACAGTAGATGTTAGAGGAACTAAAAGAATGAGAGCTGATAAAAAACCTGTTAAGGCTAAGTGGTACTAATCCATGTGGTTTTCGGCAATTAAATTAGCCGTATCTGCTGGAAGTAAGATTTACGCTAACAAACAAAAGACGAAGATAGCTATGTCAGATGCACAGCTTATGCACGCATCTCGTATGGCCGAAGGAAAAGAAGCTTACCAGGGAAAACTACTTGAGGCTAGACAATCGGACTGGAAGGACGAGGCGGTTTTGATAATTTTAAGTTTGCCCATAGGAATTTTGGCTTGGGCAGTCGTATCGGATGATCCAACAGCGATGGACAAGGTAAAACTGTTCTTTGACATGTTCTCTGAGCTCCCAAAATGGTTCACAAATTTATGGATCCTTGTCGTGGCGAGTATTTATGGTATAAAGGGAACACAAATATTTAAACAAAACGGAGGAAAAAAATAATGAGAAAAAAAATGATGGGTGGCGGAATGATGGATAGACCTATGTATAAAGCAGGTGGTAAAACTTTAAAAGCAGTACCAAAAGCAAAAAAAAAATCATTAGGAAAACTACCAAAAAAAGTTAGAAATAAAATGGGCTTTATGAAAAAAGGCGGCTCAGTAAAATAATGAAAAAATTTTGGCAAAATATAATAGATAAAATTTTTGGCAAAAGATGTAAGTGTATTAACAAACAAAGATCTACTAAAACATTTATTTTATGTAGTGACTGCGGAGAAATATTAAATGGCAAAAGCTAAAGGACTTTACGCAAATATTCATGCTAAACGTAAGCGTATTGCTGCGGGTAGTGGTGAAAAAATGAGAAGACCAGGAGCAAAAGGTGCTCCTACAAAAGCAAACTTTGTAAGATCAGCAAAGACTGCTAAAAAACCTAAAAAGAAATCGTAATGAACAAATCTAAAAAAGGTAAAGTAAAAAAAGTAATTAAAGGTTTAAAAAAAGCCTCTAAGTTACATGCAGGTCAAGCTAAGGTATTAAAAAAAATAATTAGTAAAAAGTAATGGCTGAAAATCCTATAAGAAAAACCACTACAGGTAAGGGTGCAAATTATAGGTCTACAAAATCTGGTGCTGGAATGACTTCTAAAGGTGTTAAAGCATACAGAGCAGCTAATCCTGGATCTAAATTAAAAACTGCCGTAACAGGTAAAGTTAAAAAAGGTTCAGCTGCTGCAAAACGTAGAAAATCATATTGTGCTAGATCAGCTGGGCAATTAAGAAACTCATCAGCTAAAACTAGAAATGATCCTAACTCAAGAATAAGACAAGCAAGACGTAGGTGGAAGTGTTAATGAAAGATGCAATCTTAACAGCATTAGCCGCAAGATATGAAGCTCAAATAGCTGAAGCAGATGCTACAGTTAAAATATATTTAGAAAATTCAGTAGGTATTGGGGAACACCCACAACACATTGATGAAGTAGATAAACAATTCGAAAAAATTGCAGCAGCTGAAGAAAAACTTAAAGTGCTAGAAGATTTTCGAGAACAACAAGGAGAAGAGTAATGGACGATATACAAATAGTAGTAAAAATACAAAGATCATTAAAAGAAAGATTACAACAAATTGGAGATTCTATTCTTGGCGGTGGGGTTGACAATATGGAAAAATATAAGTATTTAATAGGACAGGCACATGCCATACAATTAACATTACAGGATATCTCTAACCTGCTAAAACCAAAGGAGCAAAAAGATGAGCAAGGAAACGTTATCGACATCGGACAAGGAAATACCAAAAATTAAACTTGGCCTTCAAGATAAATATGAAAAAGAAAAAAAAGAATTACCCCCAGAACCAGAACCTTTATCACCAGATAATATTGGAGATACAGTTGATGAATTACCAGAACCTTCTGGTTACAGACTTTTAGTTTTACCTTTTACACCAAAAAATAAAACAAAAGGTGGAATATTATTTTCTCAAGAAACTTTAGATAAAGCACGAATAGCTACAACATGTGGTTATGTTTTAAAAATGGGAGATTTAGCATACAAGGATAAAGATAAATTTGGTGAGCCTTGGTGTAAAAAAGGAGATTGGGTTATTTTTGCTCGTTATGCGGGTTCAAGATTACCGATTGAAGGTGGAGAAGTGCGATTACTTAACGATGATGAAGTGTTAGGAACTATTAAAGATCCTGAATCAGTTCTTCATTTAATTTAACAACATAGGGGAAACTATGCCAGAAGATATAAAAGCATCAGAAGAATTAATTGACGTAGGTGAAACAACCGGCGCTGAAATTGATTTAGATGATAAAGGAGAAGCGGTCAAACAAGAGGAAGTAAAAGAAGAGATTGAAGTAGAACAGATACCTGAAGATAAAACTTTTGAAAACGAAAGAGAAATAAAAGTTGAAGATAAAAAACAGGAACCTGATGAGTTAAAAGAATATAGTGAAGGCGTTCAAAAACGTATTGCTAAACTAACTCGTAAAATGAGAGAAGCAGAAAGACAGAGAGAAGAAGCTGTCCAATATGCTCAATCAGTTACTCAACAAAAACAAAATGCAGAAAATAGGTTATCTAAATTAGATAAATCTTATGTTAGTGAATTTGAAAACAGAGTTACGACTAGTATGGCAGCGGCTAAACTAGCTCTTAAAAATGCAATTGAATCACAGGATGTTGAAGCACAAATTGCTGCACAACAGCAATTAGCATCTATTACAATGGATGAAGCTAGATTAAATGCTTTAAAAGTTGCTGAAGCAGATGCTGCTCCTACTCAAAAACAAGTAAACATTAATCCTCAACAACAAAGACAACCTCAACCACAACAACCATCTGACCCTAGAGCTGAACAATGGGCATCTAAAAATAGTTGGTTTGGTAACGATTCTGCAATGACTTATACGGCTTTTGATATACATAAAAAACTTGTAGAAGAAGAAGGATTTGATCCTAAGTCTGACGAATATTATGATGAAGTTGATTCAAGAATAAGACTTGAATTCCCACATAAGTTTGATAGAGTAGAGGACAATACTACAAAAAGAGCAAGACCTGCTCAAGCTGTAGCTTCGGCAAACCGTCCAGCCGCAACAGGACGCAGAAAAACTGTGAAACTCTCGCCATCACAGGTAGCAATTGCTAAAAGAATAGGCGTGCCACTCGAAGAGTATGCGAAACAATTAAATATCACGGAAGGAAAATAAGCATATGGAAAATGAAAAGATAAAAACCTCACGTGCGAGCGAAACAAGAGACAAGACTAAAAAACCTGTAACTTGGGCTCCACCCTCATCACTTGATGCACCACCTGCACCTGATGGATTCAGGCATAGATGGATTAGAGTTGAAACTTTAGGTATGGACGATACAAAAAATGTAGCGGGTAAACTTAGAGAAGGATGGGAGTTAGTTAGATCTGACGAATATCCTGAGCAAAACTTTCCAACTATGAATACAGGAAAATATTCTGGTGTTATCGGAGTAGGAGGCCTAGTGCTGGCTAGGATACCCGAAGAAATCGCGCTATCTCGTGAAGCTTATTATCAAAAGCAAACTAAAGAACGAGATGAAGCAGTAAATAACGACGTTCTTAAGGATCAGCACCCTAGTATGCCAATCAACGCTGATAGGCAAACTCGTGTAACTTTTGGTGGTTCAAAGAAATAATCTTTTAGTAATTTCTAGGTCCAACAAAATAAATTAAACCGTACTGGAGGCCCTTCGGGGCAGGTACATTAGTAAAGGAAATAACAATATGTCAAATAATAGTACAGCTGGATACGGATGTAGAGCCGTGATGACTGTAGGTTCAACACCTGCAACATCTGGTCAATCTGAATATAAGCTATATGATTACGCAGGCGCAGCTTTCAATACTATCTTTAAAGGTGATCCGGTTTCTCTAAATGCAGGAACTCAGTCAGCTGAAAAAGGTTATATTCAAGATGCAACCTACGATTCAACAGATGATGACAATAGTGGTGGAGCTGGTTGGCAAAATAGTGCTGACCCTCTATTATTAGGTGTCTTTAATGGTGCTTTCTACATAGATGCAGGAACATCAAAGCCAACGTTTGCAAACTCAGTAACGAGTGGAACAAACTTTGCGGCAGACTACAACACAGGTTCAAGTGACGGAACTGCTTTTGTATTGGATAACCCTAATCAGGAATTCAACATGAGAGCAAACGCAGCTTGGCAACAAAATGATGTTGGTCTTAACTATAACACAGGTGATAACGGAGCAACTGGTATCAGTGGAATGTCTGACGAAAGACTTTCTATTGCAACAGTAGCAGCAACTTCAATGTTTACATTGGTAAGAGGTGCTAATATCCCGGGTCAAAACGATTACACGGCAGCTGGCAGCGATGTCGTTGTTGTAATTGGTTCGGCTTCACACTTGTACAACTAATAGCGAATAAGGAGAAATAAACTATGGCTATATCAAGAGCACAACTCGTAAAAGAGTTAGAACCTGGTTTGAATGC
>Ga0209535_1001844_pt1 | contig 14081 bp, 17 predicted proteins | sample LinPmetageLP28_FD_184041 | JGI IMG/M metagenome (GOLD analysis project Ga0209535, IMG submission 184041) | Marine viral communities from the Pacific Ocean - LP-28 (SPAdes) (version 2) | ecosystem: Environmental > Aquatic > Marine > Oceanic | place: Pacific Ocean | collected 2009-08-22 | reverse complement strand
GATAACGGCCTTTCAGTGCATAGCAGCCATGACACACCGAGCCCGGTATCTTAACCAGTTTAGAACCTATCTTGCATTCTGTAGCCGGCAGGTTGTAAGCATAGCCAGGCATCTTAGAGGGCTTACTTAAGCCGCCTGTTATAATTTTTCTATTTGACGCGTTCATGTTACTTTCTGGTATCTAACCATCCCGCCATTAATTCTCACATAGATACTATGAAACTCAGGATCCAGTGGCGCCTCTTTGCCGGTCATCTCGTGTACATCTCGCAATAGTTTTTTAAACGCTCTTCTTACGTGTTCGTCGCACATGTCAGAGACTGGTATACGTCCCCGGCTGTTGCTGTTGTAGTATATTTCATCCATTATATTATCCTTTCTATTATTAATATCATTTTATCCCATATATATTATTATATGTCAATGTCTTTTTACGCTTGCGGCTTGCCGCTTGTCGCTTTTTTCTGGATGCTTGACGCTTGCTGCTTGCTGCTTGTTGCAACCAGTAGGGGTGCACTGTACCAATAACGCCGTGCCGCGCAGCTGGTGCCGCGGGACTCTCGTCCCGCAACATCTTGCTTTTATAGGTGGACCGGTTCATCCAGTGGCCTCCAGCTCCAGGGATCCGTCATCTTCGATGACCATGGCAACGTCGCCAACAACATGGCACCAGTCGCGCCAGTCGGGCGTCAGCTGGTCCTCAATTGCTTTTAATTTATTGTAACGAAGCTGAGATGCGCGCCAGTTATGCTGTTTACCAGTTAAGTTGCCCTCTTCATCACAGTATAGATCGCAATCAAAAATTATATTATCTTTGACATCGTTCCACTTACCCTCAACAATTTGTATCATTGATGCATTGATCATTGGATAGATTTCTTTGAATGACGGACCATCCTCACCTTCCATTGTCTTCAATGTTACTGGACCATCTCCAGCAGGTATTATTGCTACTTTCCATTTTTTCATAAGTTATCCTTTCTTTATTATTAATATCATAATGTCCCATATTCATGACACATTGTCAAATAAAAAATGCGCTTGTTGCTTGCGGCTTGCGGCTGGACCCTGGGTTTTCATGCCATTACGCATTACTAAAGCCAGGGGCCTGGACGCGGTCCGAAGACAAGATAGCAGTACTGAGATTACGCGTCAGGTACCTGGGGTAATCTATCCCTCTATCTTGTCACCGCACCGCGGTTTACACTTGGGCTTACAGATATATCTACCATGCCAAGCATTAGAAGTATTAATTTACCATGGCAAAACCTTGCGTTGGTACAACAACTTCAACTTCTTTTGGTTGCTGTTCTCTTGCAGTCTGTCTAACTGCAAGTGAATGTTTTAGTCGCTCTTTTGTATCTTCTGATACAATAGACAACTCTCTTGATAGATCACTTGTCTCAAACGAAACACAATCCTCTACATCTTGCCAATACTCTTTGACATCAGATAAGAATTTAGCTTGGTCAATAATACTATTCATATCTTTGACTAACTCGTACTTCATTTGCCACAACTCTCTATGTGCGTTGGTCAAATAACTTTGAGCCTTTGCATACATCTTTAGCTGTTCCCAATGGTGTTCTTCACACATCATGGTACGAGAATGACAACCACCTGTATTGGGTACGATACGACTGAATGTAGATATGTCATCACTATAATCTCTACCGCCTCTATGATAGCCATTCTTATTCCATAAGCCACGATCAAGACTTGCTGATACTTTGCACAAATCTTCTTCCATAGCTTTTGTCTTTTCGTGATAGTGAGGGTTGCGATCTCTCTTAGTCTCATCATACTCAACTTCTAGTGTCGCTTGGTGTCCCATACCTTGCAACTCGAAGTGATATAATGCTCTCATTTCATTATCATCAATAGTCCACTTGTATTGGCTTTCACTACTATCAGTATGTGTCGGCTTAAAATAAAAGCATTGATCTATTTCTGTGAATGATCTGTAATGATTGCTACCTCTATCGTACTTGGCTAATACTTCCATGTCCTCTAGTGGAAACTTCTTATCCATTATTGGTGTGATTACATTATCCCAAGTTTGTTGTTTTGTTGTTCTGTAATTTTCTATGGCAAGTTTTAGATTGTCCTCAACTTCCATAGGTGTCTTATTCCAAACAGTCGAAGCCCACTCTCTTTTGAGTAGCTGTCGTTTCTGTTGGTTTAGTCTTAGTTTATTAGCTTCCATAAATTATCCTTTCTCTTGGTTGCTATTATCTTCTATCACATTATGTGATATGTTGTCAATTAAATTAGAGAACTCTCTAGAGTATCTTGCAATCCACTCTTTCATACAGCCTTGTGAATGAAAGTGTTTGTGCATTGGCTCTACATCATATCTCACAGTTTCTTGTCCTGTATAGTGATACTCGTCTTGAGGGTATGCTGTGTATGACTTGGGATAGAACTTCCTACCACAAGTCACACAGTATCTTGCGCTACTTCTCATGCTGAGGCTGATATGATTAACCAGCCTATCGCAACGCAGACATAGACTACTACAAAGATAAAAGCCCAGCCACTATTACTAACATAACTATTCTTCCTCATACTGAACTCCATTCTGTTGTACTTGTTCGTAGTAATCAAGATACTGCTCACCATGTTCACAGATGAACTCACCTTTTGTCATAATCTCTGCGTCCTCGCACATCTTATGAAACCATTGTCCTGTTTTACTCATATATTATCCTTTCTATTGTTATCCCATAGTTTAACTGTATTTGTAAAATACTGTCAACAACTATTATAACTATTATTATAATTATCTTTGCAACTTAGACTCATTCTAAACTGCGAGGGGTCCCTAGCGTTTTGCAAGGCTTGTTGCCTAAGGGCCCACCCACCCCCAACATGTAGTATATAGGGGTCCCAGTACATACTACATATAGCTTGATTTAAACGTTTATAACGGCTAAAATCATTTTCACACTTAAAACAAAAAGGTGCAAAATTTTTTATAAAATTTTTTCAAATGCTAACACCAGAACAAATTCAAAACTTACCTCCTGATACACGTAAAGAATATTTAAAGTCTGCGTTGCTTCTAGAAGAAAAGAAAAAAGATCAAGCGGTCCGCGATGACTTTTTAAGTTTTGTAAAACACATGTGGCCTGAATTTATAGAAGGCGAACACCATAAGATAATGGCAGATAAATTTAATAGAGTTGCGCGAGGCGATCTCAAAAGACTCATTATCAACATGGCACCAAGACATACAAAGTCTGAGTTTGCATCTAACTATCTACCTGCATGGATGATCGGTAACAAACCTGATCTAAAAATAATCCAAGCAACAAACAACGCGGAACTTGCAGTACGCTTTGGTCGTAAAGCAAAAACGTTAATGGAGCAGGATGAGTTTAAAAAAATATTTCACACAAGATTAAGAGAAGATTCTAAAGCTGCTGGTAAATGGGAAACTGATCAAGGTGGTGAATATTATGCAGCCGGTGTCGGCGGTTCAATTACAGGTCGTGGTGCTGATCTTTTAATTATTGACGATCCACATTCTGAGCAGGACGCAATGAACATGGCCAGTTACGATCGAGTGTATGAGTGGTATACTTCTGGACCGCGGCAGCGTTTGCAACCTGGAGGCAGGATAATTGTTGTGATGACGCGTTGGTCGGTCGCTGACTTAACTGGTAAGTTGCAAAAAGCGCAAGCAGAACCAAAAGCAGACCAATGGGAAGTAATAGAATTCCCTGCAATCTTGCCCAGCGGTAATCCGGTGTGGCCTGGTTATTGGAAGCTAGAAGAATTAGAAGCAGTGAAGGCATCCGTAAGTATACAGAAATGGAATGCACAATACCAACAAAACCCAACAGCAGCTGAAGGTAGTATTATAAAACGTGAATGGTGGCAAGTGTGGGAAAAAGAAGATATGCCGCCACTAGCACATGTCATACAAAGTTATGATACAGCGTTTATGAAAAAAGAAACTGCTGACTACAGCGCCATAACTACTTGGGGTGTATTTTATCCAGACGAAGAAGGAGAGGCACATTTAATATTGTTAGATGTGATTAAAGACCGGTACGAGTTCCCTGAACTAAGACGAGTGGCTAAAGAACAATATGACTATTGGAAGCCAGAAACGGTTATAATCGAGGCCAAAGCATCGGGGCTCCCGCTTACGTACGAGCTTAGACAAATGGGCATACCAGTTATTAACTTTACACCCAGCCGCGGAAATGATAAACATACTAGAGTAAACGCAGTAGCTCCGCTGTTTGAGGCAGGGATGATATGGGCTCCTGATCGTAAGTTTACCGAAGAGGTTATAGAGGAATGCGCTGCATTTCCATTAGGGGAACATGATGACCTTGTGGATAGTATGACTCAAGCCGTAATGAGATTTAGACAAGGTGGATTTGTAGTTCACCCCGAAGACTATGAAGATGAGCCGGTGTCTCATCAGAAAAGGACATACTATTAATGTTAGGCGAACTTATTGAAAGACTATCTAAACTGTATCGACAGTTAACTGATACTTTTAAAAAAACAGGTGACGAAGCTCTAAAACTTCAGATGGAAGAAATAGGTAGTGAGCTTGATAAAATTAAAGACTCTATCGTAATAAACAACGAAGCAGTAACAAACTTACCTACCAGTAAATTATCATCGTTAGATGAAACACTAAATAAAATATCAAAACAAATTGACGAAGCGGATGCTAGAATAATAACAAGAGAAGCACAAGATAGTGTGGACGAATCTATTAAGATGATATCTGAAAAAACTGGTTTAAGTATTGAAGAATCGCGGCTCGCTGTTATGGAAAAAATCAACGAAGGTTATCCTGTTGGTGATCTTAAAAGAACAGCGCCTAATGACATGGCGCAGATCAGAGCTTACTTAGATAACAACTTAAACTATAGTGCTAGTGATGCTGCTACATTTTTAGAAGACATAGAGGAGATTGCTTTTAGTGGAGCTATAGATCTATCTTCTGATGCTGCTAAAAATGTTTCTAAACAAAAAGCAATAGATATTATTGCCAGCGGTGACGATCCGGCAGCTAAAGGTTTTGCTAAACCAGTTGATATTGGTGTTAGTGATGACTTACAAAAATCATTAGAACTAAGCGACAGCTATGGCTTTCAAGTAACAAAAGATGCAGACGACGTAGTTCCTTACAGCGAGCTATCCTCAAAAGATATTGAATTGGTAAAACTTGGTGTGCCTATGAACAGTAAAACATATAGAAAAGAAATGGCGCTTATTGACAAAGGTGAAATGGCTCCAAGTGAAATGAGCGGTATTCCAGAATCACAGAGGAAAGGCATGAAGATGCTAGAAGACACATTATTAGGTGGTGTTGATATGAAGACTTACAAGAAAATTAATGAAGCAGAAGGAGCAGAAGCAAGACGTATTCAAACAGAAATAGAAGCCCTTCTTGATGAAGGTAGAAACGCAGAAGCCGAAGAACTATACAACATGCTTAAAGACCCAACCAAACGAACAAAGAATGCAGATGGTGGACGTATTAAGTTTTTTGAAGGAAGTATGCCAGACATTAGTGGTCTAGCAAGTGTAGATTTTTCTAATCTATATGGCGGAAGCATACCTGGTGTTGATAACCGAGTTGATTTTTTAGGTCGAGTAATTGAACCTTCAGCTGTACCACCAGTTAATGAAAGACCAGCACTAGCTGGTAGAAACCCAGACGGTTCACCAAAACAACCAAATCCGACTACAGACGCAGACCTATATCAACAACTATTAGAAAAGTACAGAAGACCAGAAGGGTCGGCTGAATATAACCTTCCCAGAGCAAGTGGACAATTAGCGCAAGACATGGCGGATCTTGGGTATATAGATAATAACCCAATGACCATGCAAGCTTTGACAAGTAAGTACAGCAATTTTTTAGATAACTTATATGGTGCAGCTCCTATAGGTGGTCAAGTTGCCTCTATATTTCCAAATGAAAGACCAGTAATACCTGATAGAAACCCAGACGGTTCACCTATAGTCGGACACCCAGAAATGTTTGACAACCCCCCAAATTATTTTGAAACAGGTCCAGGAGATGAAACAAACCCAAATGCACCTCCAGCTGATCCAAATGCACCATCTCTTAACCCAGATGCACCAGGGTATCTAGCAGAAACACCTGTAGTAGCAGAAACACCTGTAGTAGCAGAAACACCTGTAGTAGAACAACCTAAATACACACCAAAGTTTTTATCTTACGATGAATTAAAAGATAAAGATAGAAGCGACATAATCGATTATTACCGTATGCTAGCAGGTTTTAAATCTGGTGGTCAAGTTAAGGGCGTAGGCTCTTTATTTAGAAAAAAATAATATGGATGACAAACCTAAATTTCCTTTATCCCGTAGAAGTTTTTTACAAGGACTTGGTGCATTAGTTGTAGCACCTTTTGCAGGTAGTGCTGTAAAAACTGCAACTAAAGTAGCACCAAAAGTTGTTCCTGAAATGTCAGCACCAGGTATGCCTAACTGGTTTCCATTATTAGTAAACAGAATTAAGGCTGAAGGTAAACAAACTATGTTTGCTGGTAGTAAGAAACAACCAACTGACTCGTGGAAATATAGCGACAAACAGGGCAATGAATATATTTTAAGAGAAGACGCTATAAGCGGTGAGATAGAAGTTGTTACTCGTGGTGACGACTTTCAACAAGTTAGTTTTGAATATTTTCCAGACAAAATACACAGACAACCAGGTGGTAAATCTTTTAAAGAAGATGGAGAGTTTCATGTTGGTGAGTTTCAAAAAGGTGAACTTCAAGATTATGAAAACTACAGTTTAGGTGGTATTGATGAACTAAAACTACCAATTAACACAATAGAAGAATTTGCAACTAAAGGCAGAAAAACTCCAACACAAGAACTAGAAGAATTAGCTGATACATTTAAGAAGCAAACCGCAAAAGAAGAATTTGCAACAGGTGGCAGAGTAGGCTATAAATATGGTGGCGGGGTTGGAACCTTATTTAAGGAGAAAAGAATATAATGGCTGAAATTGATAAAGTATCGCCTACGCGATCAAAGCTACAATTACCAGATATAGAAGAACTAGCACAAGACGTTGATATACTCGAAGAACCAATTAACAAAGGTCCTGTCGAAATTAACCCAACAGAAGATGGTGGTGTCGAGATTGATTTTGATCCAGCAGCAGTAATCGCACAAAGCGGTGATGATCCTCGTGCTAATTTAGCGGAACTATTGGAAGAAGATATTTTATCTAGTCTTGGCTCAACATTACAGAACGAGTATCAAGACAATAAATCGTCTAGAGAAGATTGGGAACAAGCTTATACAAAAGGTTTAGACTTACTAGGTTTCAAATACGAAAACAGAACAGAACCCTTTGCCGGTGCCAGCGGTGCAACACACCCGGTACTTGCAGAAGCGGTTACACAATTCCAAGCACTAGCATACAAAGAACTTTTACCTGCAGGCGGACCTGTACGTACTAAAGTTGTTGGTAAGATAGATGATGTAAAACAAGCGCAAGCTGATCGCGTTAAAGAATTTATGAACTATCAAATTATGTGCGAGATGGAAGAGTACGAGCCAGAGTTTGATCAAATGTTATTTAATCTACCACTTGCTGGTTCTACATTTAAAAAAGTTTATTATGATGAAACAATCGGACGTTGTGTTTCTAAATTTGTACCGGCAGAAGATTTAGTCGTACCTTACAATTCAACTTCACTAGAAGATACAGATTCTATTATTCACGTTTTAAAAATGTCAGAAAACGATTTGATAAAAAATCAAGTTAGCGGTTTTTATAGAGACATTGATCTAGGAACACCTGCAAACCTAGAAGATAAAATACAAGAAAAGAAAAATGATTTAGAAGGTGTGTCAACATCGGTCACCGATGAAATATACACTCTGCTTGAATGTCATGTTAATTTAGACCTAGAAGGGTTTGAAGATATTAATGTTGAGACAGGCGAGCCAACAGGAATAAAACTTCCATACATTGTAACACTAGAAGAAAGTTCTATGGATGTATTATCTATTCGTAGAAACTACAATCCACAAGACCCATTAAGAAAAAGACAAAACTATTTTGTACACTTTAAATTTTTACCAGGACTTGGCTTTTATGGTTTTGGTTTAATTCACATGATTGGTGGATTATCTAGAACTGCAACTGCAGCGTTAAGACAATTACTTGATGCAGGAACATTATCAAACTTACCTGCTGGATTTAAGATGCGTGGTATTCGTGTACGTGACGAAGCGCAACCTTTACAGCCAGGAGAATTTAGAGATGTTGATGCACCGGGTGGTAACTTAAATGATGCATTTAAAATATTACCATTCAAAGAACCATCGCAAACATTACTTGCATTGATGGGTCAAGTTGTACAAGCCGGGCAGCGTTTTGCGAGCATCGCGGATATGCAGGTCGGTGATGGCAATCAAAGTGCAGCAGTAGGCACGACTGTCGCTCTACTTGAACGTGGCTCGCGGGTTATGTCAGCAATACACAAACGTTTATATGCAAGTATGAAACGTGAGTTTATGTTATTGGCTAATTGTTTTGGAACATACTTACCACCAATATATCCATATGATGTTGTCGGTGGTGAAAGACAAATTAAACAAACAGACTTTGATCAACGCGTAGATATTATACCTATTGCTGATCCAAATATATTTTCACAAACACAACGTATTAGTGTTGCACAAACACAATTACAAATGGCAATGTCTAATCCACAAATGCACAACCTCTATACAGCATATCATGACATGTATGAGGCATTAGGAGTCAAAGATATCGATACATTATTACCGCCACCACAACAACCACAAGCAGTTGATCCGGGACAAGAGCATATAGCCGCGTTATCAAGCAAACCATTCCAAGCTTTTCCGGGACAAGACCATACAGCACACATGAAAGCACACCTAAACTTCATGGGAACGATGATGGTACGTACAAACCCACAAATTTTGGCTGCTGTACAGAAAAATATCATGGAACACATCAGTTTAATGGCTCAAGAACAGGTTCAGCTAGAATTTAAGGACGAAATTGCACAATTACAGCAACTTTCACAACAAATGGCGCCTATTTTACAGCAACAACAGCTAAATCCGGCCGCAATGCAGCAAAATCCGCAAGTTATGCAGATGCAACAGCAACAACAGATGTTAAATGAGCAAATGGAGTCTAGAAAAGCCGTTTTAGTGGCAGAAACCATGGCAGAGTACCTAACAGAAGAGAAAAAAGTGCTAAATACCCTTGGAAATGACCCATTATTGCAGTTAAAAGCCGATGAATTACAGCTCAAAGCACGTGAAGAAGCACGTAAAAAAGAAGAAGCTGAAGATAAATTAGCTATGGAAAACCTCAAATTAATGCAAGCAAGAGAGCTTACAGAAGATAAATTGCAACAAGATGACGAACATGCTAAGCTTAGAGCGTCTGTTTCTTTAGCCAAAGACGGCATAAAAGAGATGAAAGCAACAGTTAAAGGGGTCAATTAATGTCGATTACTAAAGCTATAACATATCCACCAAGAGTAGGTTTTAGATATGGTAGCGGCCCATACGGCGGAGGTTTTGGTGGTGTACAGTCTGGATTCGGAAAAAGCAGTAGCAGTAGCAGTAGCAGTAGCAGTAAAAAAGGTGATAGTAAAGGTTTTGGTAATAATAGAAATTTTAGCGGAAGTTCAAGTAGTACTAACAATAATACTAAAAATAATAATACTAAAAATAATAATAACAACAATAAAAATAAAAACACAGGAAACATAACTAGTGGTAACGTAAGTTTTAGCGGTGGCATAGTTGGTGTAGGTAAAAACTATAAAGGTGGTGACTCTTGGAATGTTCCAGGAACTAGCATACCTTCAGCAGATGCCATGGCAAACCCACAAAAATATGGTGCAGGTGTTCAAGATTTAGTAAACAAAGAAAAACAAAAACAAGCAGCAAAAGCAGCCGCAGATGCAGCAAAAGCAAAATTAGACAAAGACAATTCATTACGAGATAGGTTAAATAACTTAATAAGCACTGATTTTAGTGCGTATAATCCTAATACAACTAGTTCAACACTAGCTATGTCTGAACAAGAATTAGCTAACTTGCAATCAAGGCAACAAAACGTTCTTGATGCTAATACATCAGCGTTGTCTTATGCTGATATGATGGGAGACCTAAGTCCTTTTAACAAAAGCACAACTAACTTTCTAGGAGCAATTAAAGCAAGCGAAGAAAACAAAGGTATTTTATCTAATCTTCCAACTCTTTCAGATTTTGGAAAATATCTTACTAACAAAGGTCCTACAGGAGTTTTAGGTGATATAGGTAGTTTAGCTTACAGTGCTGTAAAAGCACCAATCACCCCAACGGGAATGGGTCTAACAGTAGCCGGAATGCTTGGAGATATGGTTAATACAAACTATAGACTACAGGATGATGGCAGTATTACATCAAGTATAACAGGAGCGTTAGGCTTTCCTGACTACACTAATTTAGCAGGATTAGCTTCTGCTAAAAATTTAATTGGTTATGATAGCATGAGCCCAGAAGAACAAGAAGCAGCTCAACAAGGTATTCTTAGAGATGTTGTAAACTTTAATCCTGACGGTAGTTATACAACTGACTTTAGTAATGTAGATAAAAGTAGATACAACCCAGGCTCTGATTTAGAAGCAGCGGCGCGAGAAGCAGCAGCAAGAACAGGTGGAGGCCCAGGCGGTAACGCAGACCCTATTGTAACTAACACTGGTACAGGTGGAGATACAGGTGGAGATACAGGTGATGATGGTGGTGATGCAGGTAGTGGAAAAACATATACTGAAGCAGAAGAACGCACCATGAGTTATTTAGCTCAAATGGGATATGACAGAGGTTATGCAGAAGACTACATTGATCAAGGCGGAACACTATTTAATTTTGATATATATGATGACACTGACTTTGTTGGTGACTACATAAATACATGAACAAAAAACAAAACAATAAAATAAGTAAGGTAATGCGTGAGTTTAAGGGTGGTAAACTTAAATCTGGTCAATCTAACAAAAAAGTGGTAAACAGAAAGCAAGCCGTAGCTATCGCATTAAACGAAGCCGGTGTAAAACGAAAAACAAGGAGGTCATCATGATCGACGGAATAAAAACAAAAGTTATGGACAAGTGGAATGCTATGTCTCCAAAACTTAAAATAGTAGTAGCTGTAGTGGTTGCAATCATTATCATATCAATCATAAAATAATTAATGGGTCCATTACTCTCACTTCTACCTACAGTTTTAAAAACTGGCGCTCAGATATTCGCGAATAAACAAAAGGCGAAGATATTAATGTCGGACGCAGAATTATTGCACGCGAGCAAAATGGCGAACGGAGAAGTGGAGTACCAACAGGTGGTAAGACAATCAAACGACAAAGGATGGAAAGACGAGTTTGTCCTTATCCTCGTGAGCGCGCCCGTGATTTTGTTGATATGGAGTGTCTTTAGTGACGATCCGTTAATCCAAGAAAAATTGCACGCTTTCTTCGAACAGTTTAACAATCTGCCTTTTTGGTACCAGACGCTATTTGTAGGCGTCGTCGCTAGTATATACGGACTCAAGGGAGCAGACATATTCAAAAAGAAATAACATTTGATGAATACTGGGAACAGGAAAATCATTTATTAGAACTGTCATACCAAGAATCGGTAAGGCAAAAAGAAGAACGGGGGAAGAATATGGGGGAAGATAAAACGTGTGATTGTCACACGGAAGAAAAAGTACGTTCGGGGGAATGCTGTAAACAAAAAGCCAATCCTCTTGATGAGTTTTGGCATAAACTAGGAGATAAATATAAAAAATATGTCAGAAGCTATAGACCCAATAAACGTAATATATAAACTACAAAAATACTTAAAAGAAGAAGTCGATAACAACATAGCAATACTTGTAAGTGGTGTTGACAGTATGGACAAGTACAAGTATATTACAGCTAAGATTCACACAAGTGATCAAATATTACAGGAACTCTCTAACCTGCTAAACCCTAAGGAGCCAAAAAACGATGACAAAGTCACACGCATTAGAAGATAAATATAAAGAAGAAGCTAAAGAAGCCAAAGAAGAAACTCAAGAAACAAATTTAGAGAAGTTACCGAGCCCAACTGGGTGGCGTATACTTGTTATGCCTTTTGCAGTTAAAGAAAAAACTGAAGGCGGAATTATTATTGCACAAGAAACATTGGACAGAGCACGCGTAGCAACGCAAGTTGGATACGTACTAAAGATGGGTGATCTTTGTTATGGAGACAAAGAACGTTATCCTACAGGGCCGTGGTGCAAGGAAAAAGACTGGGTGATTTTTGCAAGGTATGCAGGATCGCGTATGGAGATTGATGGTGGTGAGATAAGAATGTTAAACGATGATGAAGTCTTAGGGACAATAGATGATCCTGAAGATGTAATTCACGCAATGTAATCATAGGAGGATTAACTATGCAAGACGAAGACAAAATAGAAATAAAGGGAGAAGCTGATGAGCAAGAAACAATTATTGATCTTGATGCACCAGCAGTAGAACCTGTTAAGGAAGAAATAGAGGTAGAAGAAGTTCAAGAAACTGCACCTACTGAAAAAACAGAAACAAAAAAGGAAGAGCTTGAAGAATATAGTGAAGGTGTTCAAAAAAGAATATCTAAACTTACTAGACGTATGCGAGAAGCAGAACGTCAAAAAGAAGAAGCTATTACTTTTGCAAGAGTACAAAAAGAAGAGTCAGACAAACTAAGAAACAGATTTAAAAACCTGGATCAAAACTACACACAAGAGTTTGAGAAAAGAGTTACTAGTAATACAGAGGCTGCTAAGATAAGACTAGCGGCTGCTATAAACTCTGGTGATGTTGAAGCACAGGTTGAAGCTCAAGCTGAAATTGCAAGACTAGCAATGGATGAGTCTAGACTTAACAATATAAAAAGAACCCAAGAAATTAGAACTTCTGCACCTGTTGAACCAACAACTCAACAAGCACAGCCTAATACACCAGCAAGACCCGATCCTAAAGCAGATGCTTGGGCCTCGAAAAATGCTTGGTTTGGTAGTGATAATGCAATGACTTACACTGCATTTGATATACATAAGAAACTTGTAGAAGACGAAGGATTTGATGCAAATTCAGACGATTATTACGCTGAAGTTGATCGAAGAATAAGACTTGAATTTCCACACAAATTTGGTACAGTGGATTCAAATACATCTGAAGTAGTTCAGAATGTAGCTTCTGCTAAACGTCCGGCAGCAAAAGGACGCAGAAAAACCGTGAGACTCACACCATCACAGGTAGCAATTTCTAAAAGATTAGGTGTGCCACTAGAAGAATATGCGAAACAATTAGCCGCGAAGGAGGTATAAGCATATGAGTAAAAAAACAAATAAAACTTCTCGCGTGAGCGAAACAAGGGCAAAACAAGAAAAGCCTAAAGTTTGGACTCCACCATCATCTCTAGATTCACCGCCTGCGCCAGACGGATATCGACATAGATGGATAAGAGCTGAAAGTATGGGTTTCGATGATACTCAAAACGTTTCAGGTAAAATGCGTTCCGGATGGGAATTTGTAAGAGCAGATGAATATCCGAATGACAATTATCCAAGTGTTAATGACGGAAAATACGCAGGAATAATCGGAGTTGGCGGCCTATTGCTGGCTAGGATACCAGAAGAGCTCGCAAAGTCTCGTGAAGAGTACTTTAAGCAACAGACGAAAGATCGATCTGATGCAGTTGACAACGATCTCATGAAGGAACAGCATCCAAGTATGCCGATCAATAATGATCGACAAACTCGTGTAACTTTTGGTGGTTCGAAAAACTAAAATCTTTTAGATATTTCTACCCATCATTTTTTTATAAACTTAAACAAGGAGACATTCTATGGCAAATAGAAACACTGTAGGATTTGGTTTGAAACCTTATAATAAAACTGGTTCAAATTCAAATTCAACTGGTACAGGAAACTTTACGATGTACGAAATTGCTAATGGAAACACTAATGAGATTTTCAAAGGTTCAGTCGTTATACCACTATCTACTGGTTTT
>Ga0209535_1001843_pt1 | contig 14084 bp, 10 predicted proteins | sample LinPmetageLP28_FD_184041 | JGI IMG/M metagenome (GOLD analysis project Ga0209535, IMG submission 184041) | Marine viral communities from the Pacific Ocean - LP-28 (SPAdes) (version 2) | ecosystem: Environmental > Aquatic > Marine > Oceanic | place: Pacific Ocean | collected 2009-08-22 | reverse complement strand
GAAATACTGTTCTGCTGTAGGTGTTTTGCCAAACAATTTCTTACTCTTCTTACCAGTAAAACCAGGCATCTTATCACGCCAGTGTGGTCTTTCACATCCTTTATATAACAAACCATCACCAGGTTTGAGTGTCAGTGAACGATTCTCGCCAGGAACAAGAATAGATGTCTTCTTCTTATCGATATATGTATCAGGTGTTTTAATCCAGAAAGGCCAATCAGCATCCTTACCTTCTAAGTTAGTGCTGACATGAATTGATACAGAGATTTCACATGCATCACGATCTGCATGTCGTGTCAATTCCTGTCCAGGAAAATAATATCTATCATAGTAATAGGTATTATATAACTTACGACCAATGACTTCCTCTAGTTTCATACGAATATTAGAGTGAATGGCACGATATTGTGGATGCCAATAACGTGATGTAGAACCTTCTACTTGGTTTTCTACTGGTTCATGATGAAAATGTTCTGGGTTCTTATCCCAGTAATTATACTGTCCCTTTTCAGGAGGAACTGGATGATAAAGTTCTTCGGCATCCCAAAGGTCCTTTACAACCAGATATCCATTCTTATCAAAAGATTCATTACGAGTCCATGCAGTTCCAGTATTGTGCTTCTCTTGAAACAATAACTGCAGTTCGTTCATTTGTTCTGCCATTTTTACCTCTTATTTCCAGCGGGGGCCAACAACCCATCCAACAATAGATCTACGAGTTCCTTTTGTTACCTTGAGAACTCTATGTTGTGTGCGAGAATCAAATAGAACAACACAACCACGTTTTCGCGGAGCAATATAGTTATTACCTGCTTCGTCCATTAACTGAACATTACCACCCTCATAATCATCAGGATCAGAGAGTTGAACCGAAAAAGAAAGTTTCCTTACAAGTTCAATATTTTCATTCACAAAATCTTGATGCAAACCATCTTGACGATTACCGACACTTACAGGTTTATATTGTGTTGCCAATCCTGCATCATTGTGCCATCCATAGAATTGACCTTCACCATAACGAGTATATTGCATTGACTCACCATCAATGTTTCTCAGGTCATACAAAAAGTTCTCACGGTTTGCTCTTTGTACATAGTGCCAGAGAAAACCAGCAACCCAATGTGTGGTAGGAATCCATGCATTCTGTGAATTCCTTTTATCTTTATTAAGTGCATCTCCATGTAACTTGGAGTCTCCCATCTGCGGATCAAATGTCTCTGTTAAATCTCTATCAAGAATTTCTACAATATCTTCCGGCAGGTCCGAATAATACCAAACGCTTTGGAATGCCATATACCTATAATGTATTCAGTGATATTATATATCAGTTTGGTTGGAATGTCAATTATCTATTAACCAACATAAGGAGTGTCAGTAAAACTACTAGCATAAACTACTATCCATGCAACACTTACTTGTGAAGAACCAACCTGATAACCACCACCTGAACCATAAGATGCTGCCCATCCATTAAGAATCATTCTTCCATCTGAACTATTTGCAATATTAGGACCTGTTCCAGTTGTTGATCCTGAAAATGAACCAGATTTTAAATCCCATCCAGTTCCACCAGAATTTTCTTCATACCATGATGCATAAGTAGTATTTCCACTTCTTCTAAGTCTTGATACACACCACTTATTTTGAGTATAATTTGCTGATCCACCTGCTTCACCTAATCTACCAGAAAAACTAGTATCTGATGTATCAAATCTAACAGATCCACCAGAATTGTATATGTACCATGCACCACCCCCAGTATAATTACCAATACTCCACGGCATCCAAGAATTACTACTAGGTGCTGAAGAGTTATAACTACAACAATCAATTGTAAAATCTCCTGATAAATCAGGTATATTGTCAGCAGCAGTTCTTACATTACCAGTATTATTACCAGTACCACCTGCAATAAGTCCAGAATTAGTAAAACCAGGAGGTCCACCATGAGTAGAAGAACTTAAAGTCATTTGACTGCCAGTATTGGTAAAATCAAGACTTCCTACTTGATCATCAAAACTTGCAGTAGCACCTCCAAATGCAAGAAATGAAGCAGCACCATCAGGAGGTCCAGCTGGACCACCACCATAACCAAGTAACATTTGTTGCATCATTAGCTTAACCCCGTACCTGTAATAATAAATTCATTAGTACCACTACAAAGAATGGTAACTAGACCTTTTGCGGCTAATGTCCTGGTTCCTGTTGAACCGTCAGCAGAGTTATACATCGTAACTCCTCCTGCTGGCGCAATAGATACATTACCTGTTGAGACATTAAAAACACTGCACATATCACCTGCTGTCAATGTATCTACAGGAACAGTTACTGTTGTACCACCAGCAGTCATTCTGCTTAAATAACCTGCGTGTCCAGCTGTAAGACTAATATTGACGCCTGCACCTGCATGAATTCCAAGTCTTCTCAGTGGACCGATTGAGTCACTGACTGTGCCAGCAGAGGCAATATCTCCATTATGATTTACACTAAATGTAGTAGTGCCGTTGGAAGCAATTCCCTCATATGCCAAATAACCACCATTGTTTGTGGTTACTTTTGAACTTATTACAGAACCACTAGAAGCAGGTCCAGTTGCTTGTACTTGTCCAGCAGAAGTTATACGAAGTCTTTCTACGCCAGAACTCGTATTTCTAAATATGAGATTGTCGCTTGAATCTCCAAAGATCTGAGCAGAAGGACTGCCAGAACCATTATGCCAAGTAACTGGTTGACCTTCTGTTATTCCAACTTCCCCGTTGATGTCTACTGTATAGTCGGGACTAGTAGTTTTAAATCCAAATTTACCATCAGAAGTTATACGAAGTCTTTCTGTTGATGATGCTGCTCCGTCGGCTGTTGTGTGGAACTCAATTCTTCCTGGCATATCATTAGCGCCGGGAGTTCCATCAACTGAACATCTAATCTCAGCAGCAGGTGTATTGGTATCAGTGCCATCTGCACCATTAAAGTAAACAGATCCAAGTTGATCTCCACTTTGAACTACTGTTGTTCCACCAAGTGATCCTCTACTCTTACCAAGTACAAGTGCAGGGCCTCCACTGTCATTTTGGTTAGTTTTAATGGTTATTGCGGATGTTGATGAATTAGTTCCTTGAACTTGAATACCACCAGTATATAACATACCCTCACTGGTAGTATGTCCTTTCAACAACCTTTGACTGGAATCAATACGAAGTGCTTCACTACCAGCAGTCTCTACTGTAAATGTATCAACAGCAGGGAACCTAATAGCAGTATTACTATCACCAGTGTGGAAGATTGAATCTCCAATTGATACACCACTTCTTGCTGTAATGATACCAATTGAGTCAATATTGGTTACGTCTTCGTATGTAAGAACTCCACCAATTGTAACATTACCACTAAATGATCCGGTGGCACCAGTAATACTTCCAGTCGAAGTTACGTTACCACATCCTATGGTTCCAACTGTAATGTTTGGGCTGCCAGTTAATCCTGTTGAATTACCAGTCAAAGCACCAACAAATCCACCAGTTGATGTTGTTACACCAGAAACTTCTAAATTATTTGATATCCTTACTTTCTTTGATGTTGTAACACCAGTTAAACCATCATAGGTAGCCCAAGTGCGACCAACACCCGGTGCGCCCTGTGGTCCAGTGATACTACAATTAATACTTGAACCATTAGTAACAAAAGTGTGACCAGCTCCAACAAAATTAAGAGCATCGACAGTTCCAATTAATATTCCATCAGAACTAATACCAATTCTTTTATCAGTTACATTAAATGCTTTATATGAAACAGCTTCAATAACATCTCCTACCACAGCATCAGTGCTAAGATTGATATGAGTGCCATCTGCCGCAGAATAATCTACAACATCAACTAAACGAACACCATTTAAATATACATCAACATATCCTGGTTGATACGTTGAAGTAAAAGTTACTAATCCTACACTCGCAGAGACATTATATATCTGCCTTGCAATAATAACAGAACTAGAATTTGGCGTGTTGCCAACGTATCCGACCTTTGCCATATCAGGATACCCCTCTTAGAAGACTGATTGAAACGTCAACACCCTGATTAGCATTAACCGCAAGTGATAATGTGCTTCCAATACCAACAACTAATTTACCTGCATCAGACAAAACTAGACTCGATCCAGCAGGAATCGGAACGTCATGAATAACGTTAATATGCTCGTTATTTTGTTGTGACAGAATAATAGATGCCTTTAGTTGACTAGATGTATTATTAGCCAGCGTCCCGCCAATTAAAATAGACTTGTCAGAGGGAGTATCAATTGCTGTAACACTATTAAAACCAACAGTTTGAGTTGTTGCAGCAGAAACATTATTGGAATTTGAGTCTACTGTAACGGATCCACCGACACCAAAGTTTGAAGCAACATTTACTGCTAGAACGCGAGTTCCACCAATAAAAAAGTTACTATCAACCAGGGCACCAACAGCAACGTTAAACGTTGAAATGTTAGTAATTCTATCGGTAGCAACACCAACCGAAGCTGTGTGAACCGATGAGGTTACACCCACTCTTCTTAATGATTTGTTTGCAAATGACTCGGCCATTTTTTTGATCCTTTGTAATAGTTATAATGGTTTAACCGCCTAATGCGATAGCAAGACCCAGTGATACACCAATAGGCGTAATGCTTACAGTGGTAATTCCTGCTAGTCCATCACTCGATTCAAACGCAACTGTGGAGTTTGATATATCGAAATTGATTGTTGATGTTGCTGTGCTGACAACAGTGCCGCCAGATTGAATACCGATAGCAATACCAGTACCGGAGAAAGATCCATCAAAAGCAGTTGCAGTGACCGTGCCAACTACATTGACACCGCCTGTTACATCAATATAATTAGTGAATGTTGAGAATCCTGAAACCTTTAAGTTTCCAGCGATTGAGGTTAAACCTACAAACGTTGTAAATCCAGTTACATTAACGTTACCATCAAGGTTAACGTCATTCTCAAAGGTTGATACACCAACAACTCTAAAATTTGATAACGAAGATATACCTAATACATTTAAATGATTACCAGTGGTAATACCACTAATAACCATATTGTTATTTACTGTGACTTGGGGAAGCGTCGAATATCCAGTAATTCTCAAAAGAGAAGAAACTACATCCGTCGCCGCAATGGCACCTTGAACATCAAGTTCGACTGTGGGTAATGTACTACCAATACCAACTCTATTACTCGCAGAATTGGCAAAGATTTGGCCATCATTGACCTCTAAACCATTCTTGACAACAAAATTCTTGTTAATTGCCATCGGAGTTCACTTTCCCCCCAGTCTTATATCTTATTTATGCTGGTTGTACTTTGAAGATTGTCTCTCTAATATGAGGTGTTCCATCAGCATCTGCAAATTTAACTCTAAACGATCCAGCTTGCTTATCAAATATGATTGGGGTAAAGGTTGGTTCCAGTGCTCCCGCAGCAGTTAAATCTCCAATAAAAGTGAAAGTAGTATTATATGCTGTATTTAAGAATGGTTCTTCAAATTCAACTAAGTAATGTTTGCTAGACTCTGGTCCCTGATTAGTTTCAAAACCAACATTTTGTGGAGTCACTGTTGCAGTAAAGTTACCATTATTAGTCAAGTTAAATGTTGGTATAAGACCTCTTCTTATCCCAGTAGTATGATACCACTGAACGATATAATTATTAAATCCAGTTTGTCTGATTCTAACACTACCATTATGATCTTGTCCACCGCCACCTAATGAAGCGGATAAAATTGTTACAGCACTACTTGCCCAACCTGATCCACCACAACCAGCTTCATTAGAAGATCTTCCACCATGACCACCTTCAAGACCTGATCCGCCACCACCACCATTATTGTCACCCCATCCACCATTGTTCTGCCCATCCGATGCACCATTTTCAAAGGTGCATAATAATGCTCCATTTCTTGCATCTAAACCACATCTGGACATACCCTTAACACCAAAATTTCTTGGATATCCAGAGTAACTCTGAGTACCAGGATTTACAACTCTACCACCAGATCTTCCATTTCCTTGTCCAGATTCTCCTGCTACATTGAATCCACCACCATCTCCACCATCAGCATTTGTCGCAGATCCCCCACCGCCGCCAGCAACAGCGACAAGAGTACCACCACGTTTCATGTAAGTTTGTCCACCTCCAAAGTTTCCACTACCATCAAAAGTTCTACCACCATTGGGTCCGTTAACTTGGACATCATTATCTGCACCAGATCTCCTGTCACCAATTCTAAGAGTATATAATTGATTTGTTTCAAAAGTTCTTCTTAAAGTTCCAGTTCCACCCTGTCCAGAAGTTCTTGAATTTAAATTATTGCCACCACAAGATCCTCTGAGGGTAACATCTAAACTTAGATCTTTTTCCTTTGCAAATACTCTCCACCAACCACCAGATGGGTTACCATAATCAATAGCATCTTGTACACCAGTACCCATTTCAAATTCTTTTTCAGCAATATTCCAATCAATTACCTGAAAAGATGTAAAATTACCAGTGTTAGCATCAATATTAGCAAAACCACCTGTTTGATAAATCAATCTAATAATATCTTTTGGTTCTCTATAAGAAAGATTAAAGCTATTAGATGTAATCGTGTCTGCATTGGGGTGAGAAACAACTACATCATAAGTTCCAGCTGTTGATGTGATTAATGTTGCAGTTCCAGATGTAAGCACACTAGTAACAACTACCCCATCCCTTCTCCAACTATATTGAAGTAGATTGGCATCAAAAGCAGAAATTACTGCTTTTGCAGTAATTGCAATAATAGTGCCTTTTGAGAAAATTTTACTAATTGTCATCAGTATCTGGTTGTTGAGAGAATGTTATGACGGATCTCACATTCAAAGTAACTGAATTAGAATCTAATGGTGAATTACTTGCACTAGGTTCAAAGGTTTGAATACCAATCCTTGTAGTGTCTGGATAATAAATTGCACGATGAAATATCTCTCTGCCATTGTCATTTACAGCAGTTAGGTTAGTCAACGTTAACTGAGTGCCAACACCAATGACACCACTCTCATCTCTCCATTCATAACCAATTGTTCCTATCCCAGTAGTTGATGGGAAGGTAAATGTTGCTAGACCAGTGAATGAAGTGGATCCAAGGTTGGCAATGGATCCACTTGATGTAGGTTGTGTGACTATGGAAAGTATAGGAGAGTTTAACCTAACTTTCGTTTGTAGTTTTCGATGAAATGCTAAGGGACTCATCCGAAGTTCTGTCCTCCTGATACACCGTAGAATGATGAACCACCGTCAAATGTAATGAACGAGTAAATATCAGTTTTGTTGGCAGTTGTAGTAACAATTGGAATCACAGATCCAGACCAATAAACAGGAATAGCAGCACCACCACTATTCTTAAAGGTATCTATACCGACAGAATACCCGCCAGTTCCATCTTGCGTCACTTTAAGTGTGAATGAAGATGATTCACTAGAAGGATTTAGAATAGTAAGAGAGTTTACAGCAGATGTAACGTTAACATTAAACGTTTGTGCCTGTGAAAGATCAATACTAACTACGTTAGCAACTGGTGCAACAGTTGGAACAGGTTCAAAATAAGTTTTTAATCTTGTGCTACCATCAATGTCAAGGGTTGCTCTTGGAGTAACGGTTCCAACACCAACATTTGAACCAGAAGCATGGAATACAGTGCCACCAACACCAGCTCTAAGAGTATTAGTTGCAGTGATGATACCAGCGTTGATAGTACCGACACCGGATAGGGCAAACTGGTTACAGATTATTTGACCATTAACATCTAAGAGAGATTGTGGATTGGTTTTACCAATACCAAGTCTTCCAGTGGTAGTGATACCAATCAGTTCGATTCCACCGGAATCTTGAACAACAAATGCTTTATTAGTGGTGGTTGTTCCAACTCCAACAGTCAGCAGTGCAGTTGGAGTAGTGGTTCCAATACCAACAAAGATATCACCTGCTTCTCCGCCAGTGTAGATACCAGATTTTGCACCAGATGCAGTTTCAGTAGCATCCCACTTAGAATCTGTTGGTAGATTAGAAATATATCTACCATCACCATAGAGGAATGTGCTAGCAGTAATAAATCCAGAAGCGTAGATGTTTTGTTCGACGTGGAGTTCATATTGAGGCATTGTTGTGCCTATGCCAAATGAGCCACCCACAGTTACAATTGGTCTACCACCACTATTGATGAAGAACTCTGCACTACCAGCAGTTGTTGTACCAATTCCAATTCTATCAAATTGACCAGCATTCTCAGTTTTAGAAGCACTTACATTGCCGAAGGTAAACCAATCATTATCGGTAGTGTAAACCCATCCAATATATCCACCCTTAGTTGGGTTTGCATTGAATACAACGTCACCTGTGTTACCTGCTAAGGTGGGTTGAGTAACACCAACTGAGTAGTTTCTAGAAACAGTGGTTGAACCTTGTAGGAACAAGGAGTTTGCTTCTAATCCACTAGAAGAAGTAGAGGTAATCTTATCGTTGAAGATAACAGGACCATCAAATTCAGAAATAATACTACCATCAGGTCCACCTTCAACTTTGATAGAACGAGAAATGGTAATTTCAAGTGGAGTTAGAACGTCAAAACCAACACTGACTCCTGTATCAGTAACATCCTCACCAGTAACAGATGGAATTGGTGAATCAAACACCTCTTCCTGACCAGTGGCGGAACTAACTTTCTTATTACCGATGAAGAAGTCTCCATCGTTATTCATGCCGGTGTAGACGTTTAGACCACCATCAAGTTTTGTTGATTGTGCTAAAAGTTCTTCCTGAGGAGATAATCTCCTGTCATTTCTTTCTGGAAGGGCAGTTGAATAGTTACCAGGACCAAATCCAACATATTCAAATGTGTGACCAGATGCACGAATGATGGAGTTTCTACGAAGTTCAACAGGAGAACACTTAACTCTTCTGACAACACTATTGATGAGATGAGAATTTGCTTTTGTTCCAAAGATGCCCCTGAATACACTGATTGGATTCGAAGGAGCAGCAGATGAACCATCAACACTGCTAGTAGCAGTTGTTGACTTAATACGCATCAATTCTTCGTCTACTTGAATAAAATCACCAACTTCAAAGTCAGTTGTTTCTATACCTTGAATAGAAACGTTAGTCGAAGTTGTATTATTAATAGCAGCAGACAATGTAGTCGTAATGCCTGCATAATTATACGTCATGCGACCATCAAGGTTCTCATCATCACCTGTGACAAATCCACCGTTAGATGACAGAGAGTGTCTTAATACTTTTGCTGTTCCTGTGGCAGGAGTGACTGTCCCAGCACCGATTGCAGCAGTAAATGATGTTAATCCAATGATATTCTTAACAACAAAGTCACCATTGTATAAGGAACTAGATGCATCGCTAATTTTAATTTTATTATCTACACTCAGACCATGTTTATCAATTGTGGCAAATGTAGCAATACCAGATCCAGCATCATAACTAAATCCAGATACAGCAACACTTAAACCACCATTAAGGATAATCGCGTCTTCACACGATGCAGATCCAATACCAATTGTATTTGCTCCCCCAACTATGGTAGAAGATACTACATTGATGTTTCTGTCTTGTCCAATAGGAACACTAGAAATTCTATACAGAGTGTTATGAGACTTATATCCCTCAGAACTAATACCCTGAATATCTAAGACTTCATTAGTTGCATCATAGATCTTCTGAATTTGAAGAACAGCGTCTGTTTGACCAGCTAATTTAGGAAGATGACTAATTGTAACAGTGTTGCCAACACCATATGCAGAACCACCATCAATAATCTTAATATCACTGATACCACCAGCAGGTTCAACTGTTACCCTAGCAGTAGCATTCTTACCTACGGTAGATCCTGCAAATCCAACAAGCATAGCGTTGTAATATCTTTCAGTGATACCAGATCCAACGCCATAATTTCCACCACTACTTGCAATACTTACAGATACAATTCTGTTTAGACCATGATCAATCTTTGTAAAGATTGTATGTGCAGTGCCAGCACTATTGGATTGGATGTCTGTAACACCAAGTCCAACTAAATTACCAAATTCAGTTAATCTGCTGTATTCTGTTTCTTTTGTTAAACTACTCTGAGGATTATCAACCGTAACTTCACCAATAGGACTCCTTAGAGCATGTGATTTGGTTGGAGTTGCATCAGAGACAGGATTATCTCTATTTGTTTGGGGATAGAAGAACTGAATATTCTGATTATATTTGCCACCTCTGAATGGTGCAGAGGTTGGAGCAATAGAACTCTTGGTTAACAATAGATGATAGATACCATCTTGCTGACCAGTTTGATATCTACTTACCTCTCTGGATCTGTAAAGACTCAGAGTTTCATTGGTTTTAAATATGTTAAATCTTGGTAAAGAAGTTCCTCTAACATTGGTAGCATTAGTAAATGCACCAGGACTTGTGTTTAGACCAACAACAAATTGTTTTGCGCTAGAAACACCAACAACAGTATAGTCTCTGTTAAATCCAGTGCCAGCTAAACCAGTAGTATTATTAGCACTGGTGATATTAGAAAGACTGACCTTAGATCCCACTGTCAGGTTGTGAGATTTTTCTGTGTCAATGTAAGCAAACGGAGAAGTATATGTACAAGTAGAGATGAAGGAAGGGTTCCTCAAATCACTAACATTACCAAGTGTCTTAGCAGATGGTGCATATAATACCTGAACCTCTGCATCAGTTGAGGCAGAAGTATTACCAGACTGTTGAAGAACATAACCATCGACAGGTGGTCTAGCAGATGTAACACCAGATGCAGCAGGAACTACATATCTGGCGCGATACACTGTGTCTAGCAGTGCTCTATCATCCTGTCTTCTTGTAATAAACGTTCTAGGTGTAGCCTCACCCAGGTTAGCAGTTCCAAGACCAACAATCTGACCATGTAAACTGTTATCAGTTGTAGATCCAGAAACATTAATAAACCACTGACTTACAGAGGTGTCATATTGAATTGGGTGACCAATATCACCAGATGTCTTATCAGATACTCTGGATTCAATTCTTAAATTACCACCCAAACTGTTGATACCAATTGGTTCAGCAGAAAGAGCAGAGTTTAATGATGGTGCAATTTGAATTTGATTTTCGCCAGTAAATCCGGCATTAGCATTTTCTTTTGTAATTGCAAAGTAAATTCTATTGGATCTCAAACCATCAGGAAGTGCTCCATCATCAGAAATGACACGAATAGTTTCACCATTAATGAAACTATGGTTGCCTTTCAGAGTCATAATATTGGAGGTAATACTATTGAATCCAATAGAGTTACCAACAAATGACTCTTTAATAGATGTAAATTGTGTTGTGCTGATACCATTAACAGGCATCGTAACTCTTGCTGCGTACTCTGTTACAGTACCGCCAACGCTCAACTGAGCTTTGAGCTCTTCATTTACCTTAGCACCAATTCTATAACCTTCAATAACACTTAAAGGTTTATCTGCTACATTATTTTTGTTATAAAAATATAATCTACCAGTTGATCCAACACCAACTGCGGTTTGATGCACATCAACCGCATCAAATTCAATAGATGTGTTTGCTGCTTCAATTTCTCTTGGTGGAATAATATGAGTAATATATCCAACGTCATCCTTAGCAAATGCGTCCTTCTTGAATCCAGAAGTGATTAAAGCTTTTGCACCAAAGTTAGAGTTTGAGTTAGTAACAGATTGGTCACTACCAGACTCAGCGACGAAGTGTTGAGCATAACCAATAGCAAAGATCGAAACTAACTGTAAAACAGAATCATTCGAGCACTTGATATGGAAGTTTGCATAATCTGGTTTATAAACTGCACGTGAGTCAGATGATAAGTTTGCAATTGTAGTTGCATCATCATATGATCCAGTTGCAGCATTGTATTTTACAAAAGCATTATTATCTTTTTGTAGACCAATACCCGTAAATTGTGCAACAACCATGGATTTAAATCCAGTGGCTTTATTGCCATCAGCGTGCATTCCACACATACCAAACACTGATCTCAGAGAGATATTGAAGATGTATGGTGATGCAGAAGTTACAGTGTCAACAACAACGTTAACATTAGCATTTGTGGGGTTTTCTAAGGCAATAGGAGGAGCATTTGACAAAGTATATGTAAATTCCGTTGTGCTTGTAACACCAGCACAAACAAAGTTGCCATTATATCCAGCTGCTGTTACACCACTAACTCTGATGGGAGTATCAACATCAATACCAACACTCTTAATTGAGGATGTCGTTTGTACTGTAACAGTTGTAGTTGCAGTTACACCATCACCTGCCTTGATAGAGGAGATACCAACCTCGGCACCTTTTGAACCAACAATACGATATTCATCAATCTTAGGTTGAATATCTAAGTTTCCAGCAGGATAGTCAGGAGAAATGGGTCTACCAGTTGCATCATCATATACATCAGAGACCTTCTGATAGAACATTTCGAGATCAGTGCTTCCTGTTGCAATATCCAGGAAACCATCATTAATGACAACGTTGTTTACACCATCAGCATATTCAAAACAAGTCAGTTTATGGTGAGAGAAATTAGGAACAAAGATGTTGTTCGTGTAATCTTTATATGCAGTGCTATTAGGATCAGCATCAAAAATACTGAACTGCCAATAATATGAAGCACCAGTTACTCTGAATAGAGTGCTCCTTTCAATAGCGTCATTAGAGGGGTCAGGAACATATTTCGGTCTAATCTTAGTTTTTCTCAGGTCTAAACCAACCAAAGAGGTTCCTCTTGGGATGATTACACCACCATGAATACTATTAAGTTTATAGAGATCGTTATCTGATACAGAAAGGTCGAAATTAGAAGTTAGGTTGAACGGTGAAAGCACCAGTCCAGATGCACCGTTCCTATTTCTATATTTTGCTGTGGCAGTCCCATCGTCATAAGGGATCAATCCTGGTCTATTATCTACAACATGATCGCCAGGATATATCAGAACCGTAGTCTGTCCAAACCTGTCATTGTCAAGACCAGATTGATACGAGAATCTTGCTGCCTCGATCAGGGCCCTTTGAATTGTTTTAAAGGGTCTTGTTAGTGAATTTCCTTGATTTTCAATGCTATCAGTAGCATCTAAATCGTTAGGGTTCACATATAAAATATTACCCTTTGCGTTCTTTAAGAAGTTTTGAAGTCTGCTGAGACCCATTTTATTTCGACCATAATTTTCCTATATGTTATTTAGCCTTCGACGAGTAGGAGTAGGGAGACTTGAACTCCCACGAGCGTAATGCTCAACAGATTTTAAGTCTGGTGTGTCTACCGATTCCACCATACTCCCAAATGCAGGTTGTGGGAGTTGAACCCACTTTAACCGCTTTATGAGAACGGTGCATTTACCAAATTGCTAAACCTGCTATGTTCATAGATCAAGTTCGAGTTGTAGTTTACGTTCTTCCTCTATTCTATTATGCTCTGCCCACATATCAGCAACCATATCGATATGAGGTGGTGTTTCATAGGGTGGCGCTGGTTGTGACTGCCACTTATCAATTGTTTCCTGTGTAGGGACAGTAATTCTAAAAGGTATATTATCATCCTCAAACTCCTTATTCATATCGATATATGTCTGAGGCGTAATTATTTCCATAATTTTTTCACCAAAGTAAACGAACCATCATCATTAGGAATCCATTCTAGCATATCTCCTTCCCTCCAACCAGTTTCTTTCATAAGTTCATCGGGGAAAGTTAGGATTCCATTTTCATCAACTGTTAAAGTATTTTTCATAACGTTCTTTCTAATCGATTTGTTGCTTGATCTGGGAAATCTCTTGGACGACTATCAGCAGCATTATCAGTTCTAGGTGAACCTTCATTCTTCTTTTCAGTTTTTTGAAATGATACTCTCTTATATCTATTTGCCCAAATGTCTGGCATCCAGTATGTCACTTGCCAGTCAATAGGATTATCACCACAGATAGCATTACTCAACTCAATATGTTTTTCAACAGAATGATCGAAGACACCAATCTGAATATATCCATCATGAGTTACGCACTCACCGTT
>Ga0209535_1001842_pt1 | contig 14087 bp, 2 predicted proteins | sample LinPmetageLP28_FD_184041 | JGI IMG/M metagenome (GOLD analysis project Ga0209535, IMG submission 184041) | Marine viral communities from the Pacific Ocean - LP-28 (SPAdes) (version 2) | ecosystem: Environmental > Aquatic > Marine > Oceanic | place: Pacific Ocean | collected 2009-08-22 | reverse complement strand
TTGCTCCTTGTTTACCTACAGCACCTTGTTCTCCTACAGGACCTTCGGCACCTGTTGCACCTTGTTTACCTATAGCTCCTTGTTCACCACTTGCACCTGCTGCACCTGTTGCTCCTTGTTTACCTATAGCTCCTTGTTCACCACTTGCACCTGCTGCACCTGTTGCTCCTTGTTTACCTACTGCACCTTGTTCACCGCTTGCACCTGCTGCTCCTGTTGCTCCTTGTTTACCTACTGCACCTTGTTCACCGCTTGCACCTGCTGCTCCAGTTGCACCTTGTTTACCTACTGCACCTTGTTCACCGCTTGCACCTGCTGCTCCAGTTGCACCTTGTTTACCTACTGCACCTTGTTCACCACTTGCACCTGCTGCTCCAGTTGCTCCTTGTTTACCAATAGCTCCTTGTTCACCGCTTGCACCTGCTGCACCTGTTGCACCTTGTTTACCAATAGCTCCTTGTTCACCGCTTGCACCTGCTGCACCTGTTGCACCTTGTTTACCTATAGCACCTTGTTCACCACTTGCACCTTGAGAACCTGTTGCACCTTGTTTACCTAACGCACCACCTGCACCTGTACTACCTTGTAAACCAATTGCTCCTTGTTCACCGCTTGCACCCTGAGAACCTGTACTACCTTTAAATCCATCTGCTCCTTGGTCACCTATGGCTCCTGTTGCTCCTTGTTTACCAATAGCACCCTGTTCACCGCTTGCACCTTGAGAACCTGTACTACCTTTAAATCCATCTGCTCCTTGATCCCCTACTGCACCTGTTGCACCTTGTTTACCAATAGCTCCCTGTTCTCCACTTGCACCTTGAGAACCAGTAGATCCTTTAAATCCATCTGCTCCTTGGTCACCTACTGCACCTGTTGCACCTTGTTTACCAATAGCACCTTGTTCACCGCTTGCACCCTGAGAACCCGTACTACCTTTAAATCCATCTGCTCCTTGGTCACCTACAGCACCAGTTGCACCTTGTTTACCAATAGCACCTTGTTCACCGCTTGCACCCTGAGAACCTGTACTACCTTTAAATCCATCTGCTCCTTGAGTTCCTGTTGCTCCTTGTTGACCTACAGCTCCTTGTTCACCACTTGCACCCTGAGAACCAGTAGATCCTTTAAATCCATCTGCTCCTTGAGTTCCTGTTGCTCCTTGTTGACCTACAGCTCCTTGTTCACCACTTGCACCTTGAGATCCTGTACTACCTTTAAATCCATCAGCTCCTTGTTGTCCTACAGCACCTGTTGCACCTTGTTTACCTACAGCACCTTGTTCACCGCTTGCACCTTGAGAACCTGTACTACCTTTAAATCCATCAGCTCCTTGTTGTCCTACAGCACCTGTTGCTCCTTGTTTACCAATAGCACCTTGTTCACCGCTTGCACCTTGAGATCCTGTACTACCTTTAAATCCATCTGCTCCTTGGTCACCTATAGCTCCAGTTGCACCTTGTTTACCTATAGCTCCTTGTTCACCATCGGCACCTTGAGTTCCTGTACTACCTTGTAATCCAATAGCACCTTGTCCACCTGTTGCTCCTTGTAATCCTATGGCTCCTTGTTGACCTACTGCACCTGTTGCACCTTGTTTACCAATAGCTCCTTGTTCACCACTTGCACCTTGAGAACCTGTACTACCTTTAAATCCATCTGCTCCTTGATCACCTACTGCACCTGTTGCACCTTGTTTACCTACAGCACCTTGTTCACCGCTTGCACCCTGTTCTCCGTCAGCACCTTGATCACCTACCGCGCCTGTTGCTCCTTGCTTACCAATAGCTCCTTGTTCACCGCTTGCGCCTTGAGCACCTGTACTACCTTGGAATCCTATTTTACCTTGAGCACCTGTTGCTCCTTGTTCACCAACAGCACCTTGTTCTCCGCTAGCACCTTGTTGTCCTATAGCTCCTGTTGCACCTTGATTACCTGTTGGTCCTTGTAAACCAGTAGATCCTTGTAATCCAATAGCACCTTGTTCTCCATCAGCTCCTTGTTGTCCTACAGCACCAGTACTACCTTGGAATCCTATTTTACCTTGAGCACCTGTTGCTCCTTGTTCACCTACTGCTCCTTGTTCCCCATCAGCACCTTGTTGGCCTACAGCTCCAGTAGAACCTTGAGTACCTGTAGCTCCTTGTTTACCTAACGCACCACCTGCACCTGTACTACCTTGTAAACCAACAGCACCTTGTTCTCCGTCAGCACCTTGTTGGCCTACAGCTCCAGTAGAACCTTGTAATCCAGTAGATCCTTGTAATCCAATAGCACCTTGTTCTCCATCTGCTCCTTGTTGGCCTACTGCACCAGTACTACCTTGGAATCCTATTTTACCTTGAGCACCTGTTGCTCCTTGTTCACCTATAGCTCCTTGTTCACCTATAGCTCCTTGTTCACCATCGGCACCTTGTTGTCCTACAGCACCTGTTGCTCCTTGTTTGCCAATAGCACCTTGTTCACCACTTGCTCCTTGTTCACCACTTGCACCTTGTTCACCGTCAGCACCTTGTTGGCCTACAGCTCCGGTAGAACCTTGAGTTCCTGTTGCTCCTTGTTTACCTAACGCACCACCTGCACCAGTTGCACCTTGTAATCCGATAGCGCCTTGTTCCCCGTCAGCACCTTGTTGACCTACAGCTCCAGTAGAACCTTGTAATCCAGTAGATCCTTGTAATCCTTTAGCTCCTTGTCCACCCGTTGCTCCTTGTTCTCCAACAGCGCCTTGTTCTCCGTCAGCACCTTGTTGGCCTATTGCACCTGTTGCTCCTTGTTTACCTATAGCACCTTGTTCTCCGTCAGCACCTTGTGTTCCTGTACTACCTTGTAATCCGATAGCACCTTGTTCTCCATCTGCTCCTTGTTGGCCTACTGCACCTGTACTACCTTGGAATCCTATTTTACCTTGAGCACCCGTTGCACCTTGTTGTCCTGTTAATCCTGTTGATCCTTGAGTTCCTGTTGCTCCTTGTTCACCAACAGCACCTTGTTCTCCGCTAGCACCCTGTTGACCTATTGCACCTGTTGCTCCTTGTTTACCAATAGCTCCTTGTTCTCCATCTGCTCCTTGAGTTCCTGTTGCACCTTGTAATCCAATAGCACCTTGTTCTCCATCTGCTCCTTGTTGGCCTACTGCACCTGTACTACCTTGAGCACCTGTACTACCTTGGAATCCTATTTTACCTTGAGCGCCTGTTGCTCCTTGTTGTCCTGTTAAACCGGTTGCTCCCTGTGTACCTGTTGCACCTTGAGTACCAACAGCACCTTGTTCTCCGCTAGCACCTTGTTGTCCTATAGCACCTGTACTACCTTGTAAACCAATTGCACCCTGTTCTCCGTCAGCACCTTGTTGACCAACAGCTCCAGTAGAACCTTGTAATCCGGTAGATCCTTGTAATCCTTTAGCTCCTTGTCCGCCTGTTGCTCCTTGTTGACCTACAGCACCTTGTTCTCCATCAGCACCTTGTTGACCAACAGCACCTGTTGCTCCTTGTTTACCTATAGCTCCTTGTTCACCATCGGCACCTTGAGTTCCTGTACTACCTTGTAATCCTATAGCGCCTTGTTGGCCTATAGCACCTGTTGCCCCTTGTTCACCAATAGCACCTTGTTCACCATCGGCACCCTGAGTTCCTGTTGCTCCTTGTTGTCCTGTTAAACCAGTACTACCTTGGAATCCTATTTTACCTTGGGCACCCGTTGCTCCTTGTTCTCCAACAGCGCCTTGCTCTCCTACAGCTCCTGTTGCACCTTGTTTACCTATAGCACCTTGTTCTCCGCTAGCACCTTGTTGTCCTATAGCACCTGTACTACCTTGTAAACCAATTGCACCCTGTTCTCCGTCAGCACCTTGTGTTCCTGTTGAACCTTGTAATCCAGTAGATCCTTGTAATCCTTTAGCTCCTTGTCCGCCTGTTGCTCCTTGTTGGCCTACAGCTCCAGTTGCACCTTGTAATCCTACAGCTCCTTGTTCACCACTAGCACCTTGCTCTCCAGCAGCACCTTGAGTTCCTGTTGCTCCTTGTTGACCAGTTAATCCTGTTGCACCTTGTTTACCTATAGCACCTTGTTCACCAACTGCACCTTGCTCTCCAGCAGCACCTTGAGTTCCTGTACTACCTTGTAATCCTACGGCACCAGTTGCACCTTGTAAACCTACAGCTCCTTGTTCTCCGTCAGCACCTTGAGTTCCAGTTGAACCTTGTAAACCTGTGGCTCCTTGAGTACCAGTAGCTCCTTGTTCTCCTATAGCGCCTTGTTCACCATTAGCACCTTGAGTACCGGTAGCTCCTTGTTGGCCAGTTAATCCTGTTGCACCTTGATTACCAATTGCTCCTTGTTCACCGTCTGCACCTTGTGTTCCTGTACTACCTTGTAATCCTACGGCACCTGTTGCTCCTTGTTTACCAACAGCTCCTTGTTCTCCTACAGCACCTTGTTGACCTACAGCTCCAGTAGAACCTTGTAATCCTGTAGCTCCTTGTAATCCTGTAGCTCCTTGTTCACCTACTGCTCCTTGTTCTCCGTCTGCTCCTTGGGTTCCTGTTGCTCCTTGTTGCCCAGTTAATCCTGTTGCTCCTTGTTTACCAATTGCTCCCTGTTCTCCAGCAGCACCTTGAGTTCCTGTACTACCTTGTAATCCTGTGGCTCCTTGTAATCCTGTGGCTCCTTGTTCACCTACAGCACCTTGTTCTCCATCGGCACCTTGAGTACCTGTTGCTCCTTGTTGCCCAGTCAAACCAGTTGAGCCTTGTAATCCTACAGCACCTTGTTCACCATCGGCACCTTGAGTACCTGTACTACCTTGTAATCCTGTAGCACCCTGTAATCCTGTTGCACCTTGTTCACCTACAGCACCTTGTTCACCATTAGCACCTTGAGTTCCTGTTGCTCCTTGTTGTCCAGTTAAACCGGTTGCACCTTGATTACCAATAGCTCCTTGTTCACCATCGGCACCTTGTGTTCCTGTACTACCTTGTAATCCCGTTGCGCCTTGTAGACCTGTGGCTCCTTGTTCTCCTACAGCACCTTGTTCTCCGTCAGCACCTTGTTGTCCTACTGCGCCAGTTGAGCCTTGAGCTCCTGTGGATCCTTGAGTACCAACAGCACCTTGTTCTCCAGCAGCACCTTGAGTACCAGTAGCTCCTTGTTGTCCTGTTAAACCAGTACTACCTTGTAATCCTACAGCTCCTTGTTCTCCGTCTGCTCCTTGAGTTCCTGTTGAACCTTGTAAACCTGTGGCTCCTTGTAATCCAGTAGCTCCTTGTTCACCTACAGCACCTTGTTCACCATCGGCACCTTGTGTTCCTGTTGCTCCTTGTTGACCTACAGAACCAGTTGCTCCTTGATTACCAATAGATCCTTGTTCACCGCTTGCACCTTGCTCACCAGCAGCACCTTGAGTTCCTGTTGCTCCTTGTTGTCCTGTTAAACCAGTACTACCTTGTAATCCTACAGCTCCTTGTTCTCCACTAGCACCTTGTTGACCTATTGCCCCTGTTGATCCTTGTTGACCTACAGCTCCTTGTTCACCGCTTGCACCTTGTTCACCAGCAGCACCTTGAGTTCCTGTTGCTCCTTGTTGTCCTGTTAAACCTGTTGCACCTTGATTACCAATAGCACCCTGTTCTCCATCAGCACCTTGTGTTCCTGTTGAACCTTGTAATCCAGTAGATCCTTGTAATCCAGTAGCTCCCTGTTCACCAACTGCTCCTTGTTCCCCACTTGCGCCTTGTTGGCCTATTGCACCCGTTGCACCCTGAGCTCCCGTTGATCCTTGAGTACCAATAGCACCTTGTTCTCCACTAGCACCTTGTTCTCCAGCAGCACCTTGAGTACCTGTAGCACCTTGCTGTCCAGTTAATCCTGTTGCACCTTGATTACCTATAGCTCCTTGTTCACCATCAGCACCTTGAGTTCCTGTACTACCTTGTAATCCAGTAGCACCCTGTAATCCCGTTGCACCTTGTAATCCTACAGCACCTTGTTCTCCATCAGCACCTTGAGTTCCTGTACTACCTTGTAATCCTACGGCACCTGTTGCACCTTGTTTACCAATAGCTCCTTGTTCACCGCTTGCACCTTGTTCGCCATTAGCACCCTGAGTTCCTGTTGCTCCTTGTTGCCCAGTCAAACCAGTTGCACCTTGTAATCCTACAGCTCCTTGTTCTCCACTAGCACCTTGTTGACCTATTGCTCCTGTTGATCCTTGTTGACCTATAGCACCTTGTTCACCGTCTGCTCCTTGAGTTCCAGTAGCTCCTTGTTGTCCTATAGCACCTGTACTACCTTGTAATCCGATAGCTCCTTGTTCTCCATCAGCTCCTTGAGTTCCAGTTGAACCTTGTAATCCTGTTGCTCCCTGTTGACCAATAGCACCACTTGCTCCTTGTAATCCTACAGCTCCTTGTTCTCCGTCTGCTCCTTGAGTTCCTGTTGAACCTTGTAATCCAGTAGCACCCTGTAATCCTGTTGCACCTTGTTCACCTACAGCACCTTGTTCACCATTAGCACCTTGTGTTCCTGTTGCTCCTTGCTGACCAGTTAAACCAGTTGCACCTTGATTACCAATAGCACCTTGTTCTCCGTCTGCCCCTTGCCCACCAGTTGCACCTTGTTGTCCTATTACACCAGTGCTGCCTTGTAATCCGATAGCCCCTTGTTCGCCATTAGCACCTTGAGTACCAGTAGCTCCTTGTTGACCAGTTAATCCTGTTGCACCTTGATTACCAATAGCACCCTGTTCTCCATCAGCACCCTGACTTCCAGTTGAACCTTGTAATCCTGTGGCTCCTTGTAATCCTGTGGCTCCTTGTTGACCTACAGAACCAGTTGCCCCTTGTTGACCTACAGCTCCTTGTTCTCCGTCTGCTCCTTGGGTTCCTGTTGCTCCTTGTTGCCCAGTTAATCCTGTTGCTCCCTGTAAACCAATTGCACCCTGTTCTCCATCAGCTCCTTGTTGACCTACAGCACCAGTTGCTCCTTGGTCTCCATCAGGACCTTTAGTTCCTGATGCTCCTTGTTGTCCGATAGCACCACTTGCTCCTTGTTGGCCTACAGCACCTGTACTACCCTGTAGTCCTATAGCACCTTGTTCTCCGTCTGCTCCTTGAGTTCCTGTTGCTCCTTGTTGTCCTGTTAAACCGGTTGCACCTTGAGTACCTGTTGCGCCTTGATTACCAATTGCGCCTTGTTCTCCGTCTGCACCTTGTGTTCCTGTTGCACCTTGTTGTCCCGTTAAACCACTTGCTCCTTGTAATCCTATAGCACCTTGTTCTCCATCGGCACCTTGGGTTCCTGTACTACCTTGTAATCCTGCTGCTCCCTGAGTTCCTGTTGCTCCTTGTTGTCCTGTTAAACCGGTTGCTCCTTGTTGTCCTACAGCACCTTGTTCTCCATCGGCACCTTGAGTACCTGTTGCTCCTTGTTGTCCGGTTAAACCTGTTGCTCCTTGATTACCAATAGCACCTTGTTCTCCATCAGCACCCTGTGTTCCTGTACTACCTTGTAAACCTGTATCTCCTTGGGCTCCAGTTGAACCTTGTTGACCAGTTACACCAGTAGATCCTTGTTGACCTATAGCTCCTTGTTCTCCGTCTGCTCCTTGAGTTCCTGTTGCTCCCTGTTGCCCAGTTAATCCTGTTGCTCCCTGTTGTCCTACGGCACCGCTTGCTCCTTGGCCACCTATTGTACCTGTTGCTCCTTGATTACCTATAGCTCCTTGTTCTCCGTCAGCTCCTTGTGTTCCTGTTGCTCCTTGTTGGCCAATAGCACCACTTGCTCCCTGTAATCCAATAGCTCCTTGTTCACCATCAGCACCTTGAGTTCCAGTAGCTCCTTGTTGTCCTGTTAAACCAGTACTACCTTGTAAACCAATTGCACCTTGTTCTCCATCAGCTCCTTGTTGACCTACAGCACCAGTAGCTCCTTGTTGCCCAGTTAAACCGCTTGCTCCTTGTAATCCTATAGCACCTTGTTCTCCATCGGCACCTTGAGTTCCTGTGGCTCCTTGTTGTCCAGTTAATCCACTTGCTCCTTGTAATCCAACAGCTCCTTGTTCACCTATAGCACCTGTTGCACCTTGGTTACCAATAGCACCACTTGCTCCTTGTTGACCAATAGCGCCACTTGCTCCTTGTTGACCAATAGCTCCTTGTTCTCCATCGGCACCTTGAGTACCAGTAGCTCCTTGTTGACCAGTTAATCCTGTTGCACCTTGATTACCAATAGCACCAGTTGCTCCTTGATTACCAATAGCACCCTGTTCTCCATCAGCACCCTGAGTACCCGTTGCTCCTTGATTACCAATAGCACCACTTGCTCCTTGTTGACCTACAGCTCCACTTGCTCCTTGTTGTCCTACAGCACCAGTTGAACCAGTAAATCCAGTTGATCCTTGATTACCTACAGAACCGGTTGCTCCTTGTTCACCAACTGCTCCTTGTTCTCCAGCAGCGCCCTGTGTTCCAGTTGCTCCTTGCTGACCAGTTAATCCAGTTGCACCTTGATTACCAATAGCTCCTGTAGATCCTTGTTGACCTACAGCTCCTTGCTCACCGTCCGCACCCTGCGTTCCTGTGGCTCCTTGTTGTCCAGTTAATCCACTTGCTCCTTGTTGACCTACAGCTCCACTTGCTCCTTGTTGCCCTATAGCACCTTGTTCTCCATCGGCACCTTGAGTTCCTGTTGCTCCTTGTTGTCCTGTTAAACCTGTTGCACCTTGGTTACCAATTGCTCCACTTGCTCCTTGGCCACCTATTGTACCTGTTGCCCCTTGGCCACCTATTGTACCTGTGGCTCCTTGTTGTCCAGTTAATCCACTTGCTCCTTGTTGACCTATAGCTCCTTGTTCACCGTCTGCTCCTTGAGTACCTGTTGCTCCTTGTTGTCCTGTTAAACCTGTTGCTCCTTGTTGACCGGTTAAACCTGTTGACCCTTGTGTACCAGTAGCACCTTGTGTTCCTCTAAATCCTTGTTGGCCTGTTGCTCCTTGTTGACCTATAGCACCACTTGCTCCTTGTTGGCCAATGGCTCCACTTGCTCCTTGTTGACCAATGGCTCCACTTGCTCCTTGTTGACCAATGGCTCCAGTGGATCCTGTAAATCCAGTTGATCCTTGATTACCTATTTCACCTTGAGTACCTGTTGCTCCTTGTTGACCAATAGCTCCACTTGCTCCCTGTTGACCTATAGCACCACTTGCTCCTTGTTGACCTATAGCACCACTTGCTCCTTGTTGGCCAATAGCACCAGTTGAACCAGTAAATCCAGTTGACCCCTGTTCACCATTAGCACCTTGAGTCCCAGTAGCACCTTGTTGACCAATAGCACCACTTGCTCCTTGTTGACCAATAGCGCCACTTGCTCCTTGTTGACCAATAGCTCCACTTGCTCCTTGTTGACCAATAGCTCCAGTTGAACCTATAAATCCAGTGGAACCTGTAGCACCTCCACCTCCACCTGATCCTGTTGCTCCAGTAAATCCAGTAGAACCTATTCCAGTTGCACCAATAAATCCAGTAGCACCAACTCCTCCTCCACCAGTACCTGTAGTACCGACATATCTAAAACCATTAATATATAAATCTAATCCACCTGGATAAAGTCCACTTGAATTATTCTGTATTGCGGTTACTAAATCATCAGCAAGGAATAATAACCCCATGTCATAATTATATACCCATCCTACAAATCCACTACCGGAATCTTGTTCTGCTGATGTAAATATTTGAGCAAAAGTTCCTGCTGCTCCAGATGGATCACCACTCCATAAGGTTACTTTATATCCATCTGATGGTGCACCTGTTGATTGTGGTTTTGACGGAGGAGATATCCAGTTTAATAAAGGACCTGATGATGGAGTATTATAAGTATTATAAACTATCCAGGAATTATTCTTACCAGTTTGTATTACTGTTAATCTTTTTGCAGATGCAGCAGCTGAAAGATCCTGTATATTAGTAGGATCGGCTGAAGCATTTGATACCGCATCAGAAAGAACATTAGCGGTAGGAATTAAATTATAATTAGTTAATATTCTCTCAGGCAAAACTTTAGGATCAAAAGCCTTCCACGACTCATACCATCTTGATCCGGTATTCGCATCAATAACCCCTCCGGCTTGAACCTTAAAAGTTAATTTATTTACATCATTTGTACTAAATCCCATTTCTGATTATTCTCTTTTTATATTTATTCTTACCCATTAACAATAGTTCCATTTGCATAAACTATATTAGCTACTATTTGATCAATCCTAATTGCTGAGTTTACAATTTGTACTTCTATATAAAACCCTTCAGTGGCATCAAATCCACCAAACGTACCTGCAATGGTATTACTATTTGTTAAAGTTGTTCTACATGCAGCTGATGCTGTATCAATTCCACTAGGTGGATCTAATATTGTTGTAAACGGCGCAGAGCCATGCAATGATAATGGTATTGCACTATAACCAATATTACCAGCGCCTGATCCTTCATTAGCTTTTCTTATGTATACTTTAATATCTTCATTTACCAAATCATTAAAGAATGTAGAACCTAATGGATCACCAGAAAATTCTAATTCAAAAGATGCAATAGCATCTGTTAAACTTCCTGTTGTTTTCATTAACCTATGATAAGTAGATGTTACTTGGTAACTTGCTCCACTATAATCAGGATTACTTGTAGTCTTATCTGGTTTATATGGAGTTAATGAACCGGTTGCACTAGCATACTGTGGACTGTTTCCATTATCTTTAAAGAATATGCTTGGCTGAATTATATTACTCCCTACTGTACATGCTTGGCAAAATGGTGAAGAAGATCCAGTTTGATTTGTTAATCCACTACCTGTTAATGTTGCAGTTGGAACAAATGCTGTATAAGTTCCTGTTCTTTCTAATCTATATTGTTCATCATCAAACCTTTCTCTTAGTAAAGTTGAATTACTAATTTCAGCATATGTATCTATTAATATAGCAGCATTACTTGAATTAACAGTATTTCCTGAATTCCATGGGTCGTATACCTGTCCTGATACAGTTGCAGTATTATTTCTAAATCTAAAATTACTATTATTTATAGCCCAACTATTATAATCAAATGCTACATCCGATGCATTATAAAAATCTGGCCAATCCACTCCAGTAAATGTACCTACAGATGGACCCCATGCTTCAAGTTGTAAAGTAGGTAATCCATAATTAGTTCCTATTGCTCTAAAGTTCCAATCATCATCACCACCTCTACCTTGTGTATTTGCATTAAAGTTATCTATATCAGAAACATCTAGTTCAAATTGTGAACCATTACCTGAAGTTATTGTATAATACTGAACACCACTTAAATATTTAGTAATAATGTTAGCAGGAGTTGAAGATTCTACTATTGTAGTTGTACCATTAATAGATGGTGTAGAAGGATTAGAATCAAAAAATACATCATTAGTTTCACCATTATAAGATGTTGATGAATTTCCGTTAGGCCCAAAATATGAATATACACCACCACCATCTGTGGCAGTATCAGTTGTCATAACTATTCCAACATGATAACGACCACCGTCTAAACCGTTTGCAGTAAGAATAGTTCCAGCATCTATTACTATTGAAACGTCAGCAGAAAATTTAGTTGGTAAATCGGCTGCGTAATTTGATATTGCAAGTGTTATACCTGTTCCATTTGTAAAGGTTTGGGTTTGGTATATTGCATTAGTTGCAGAAGTATCTAAAGTACCACCTGTTAATACAGATGTACCATTAGCATCATATACATTAATCACGAATTTTGCATCGCCCGTTGCGTCTGCACTAAAACCAGTACATGAAGCAACTGTATCATATTGAATTCTTCCTGTTGTTACTGGTGATTCATAAGATGCTTTAGCTAATGTTTGCCATACATTATTAGGAGCTGATCCAGTTTTAAAAGGATTTCCTTCCGTTGTTGGTTTACTTATTCTTGGGGTATCACCAAAAGGATATAAGTTAGCATCCATAGTTGCATTATTTGTTCCATCGGTTGTATTAAAGTGTGATAAAAATGTAGGTGTTGGTATATAGACATTTACTTGGCCCGGTGTTCCACTATCTTCTGCTAATACATCTGTACCTACAAAATTCATTATAGTATAACCTGTTGCTCCTACTTGTACCCCTTCATCTTTTACAATAAGAACACCACCTGCACCTGTTGCACCTATAAATCCTGTTGAACCAATAGCACCTGTTGCCCCAATTCCAGTTGAACCAGTAAAGCCAGTTGCACCAATTCCGGTAGAACCTATAAAACCAGTTGAGCCAATTCCTGTTGCACCTATAAATCCAGTTGAACCAGTAAATCCAGTTGCACCGATTCCACCCGCTCCTGTTGAACCTATAAATCCTGTTGAACCAGTAAATCCAGTTGCACCAATTCCTCCTACTCCCGTCGCGCCTATTCCTGTTGAACCTATAAATCCTGTTGAACCAGTAAATCCAGTTGCACCAATTCCTCCTACTCCCGTCGCGCCTATTCCTGTTGCCCCAATAAATCCAGTTGAACCAATAGAACCGGTTGCTCCTACTCCCGTTGACCCAGTAAAACCAGTTGAACCAATTCCAGTAGAACCTATAAAACCAGTTGAGCCATTAAATCCTGTTGAACCTATAAATCCAGTTGCACCAGTAAAACCAGCACCAGTTGCACCGATACTACCTTTTGATCCTTGATTACCAGTTGCACCAGTAAGACCTGCGCCGGTTGCACCAATATTACCAAACCCAGTTGCACCAATAAACCCTGTTGATCCAATTCCAGTTGCACCAATATTGCCAAACCCAGTTGCACCAATATTACCTATAGTCCCTTGCGCACCAGTGGCACCAATTCCTGTTGCACCAGTAAAACCAAACCCAGTTGCACCATCATTACCTATAGTCCCTTGCGCACCAGTGGCACCAATTCCTGTTGCACCAGTAAAACCAAACCCAGTTGCACCATCATTACCTATAGTCCCTTGCGCACCAGTGGCACCAATTCCTGTTGCACCAGTAAAACCAAAACCAGTAGCTCCATCATTACCTATGGATCCTTGATTACCAGTTGCACCGGTAAGGCCAGTTGCACCAGAGCCCGTTGCACCTATAAGACCAGTTGCGCCAATTCCACCTGCACCAGTTGCACCGATACTACCTACAGTCCCTTGAGCACCTGTGGCTCCAGGAAAACCACTCCCAATAGCAGGAGCCCAAGTATTATCACCTCTTAAATATGTATTTCTACTTGGAGTACCTGTTGCATTTAATGCACTAGTGATATTTGGAGATACACTAGGATTGCCTGTAATGGTGGTATTAATAAATTGAGTATTACCAGAACTTATACTTTGTACTGTTCCACTACCACCACCAGAAGAATTAATTGTAATAGTTGTTCCTGATGGTGTTATTACTTCTGAAAGTATAATGTTAGTTCCACCAACGAGTGTTGGGTTATATGTAGCATCTATTAAATCACCTAATGTTAATTGTGTGATAAGGTCTCCGGCTTCAAATAATTGCTTTAATTGATACTTAGGTAATACGGCCATAGCAGTTGATAGTCTTTGTTTTATTTATCAACCCTTCATGATATTTAAAAACTTGTCGAATGATACTAGGTGCGTCTTCTTCTTTTTCTTCTTTTTCTTCTTAATAGGCTCAAGTAAATCACCGCTTCCGGTTTTTTGGCTACTAAAAGAATTTGCAGAACCTGGATTTCCAGGAAGTGTAGCATTACCCATACTCTGAACATTCATATTCGGATTAAGGTTTACTGTACCGGACTCGTTTTCTCCTATCTTGTTAGGTATTTCTTTTTCGTCAGTTTTAACAAAATCTTCTAATGTTTTAACTGGCAATTTTGACAACTCTTTAACCTCATCTGAAACATCAGAGGACTTAAGTTCTCTTTTTTTATATTGTAATGCTAATGCAAAAAATCTTCTTTGCGCTTTTGATTGAGCTGGCATTATTTAATATTCTTTTTTAAGAATGTTGTACAAAAATTTAATAATTCTTTTCTTGCTGGAGCAATGTCACTCTTTTCTGTTGCAGGACCACTTTTCCATTCTATCCAACCTTC
>Ga0209535_1001841_pt1 | contig 14090 bp, 20 predicted proteins | sample LinPmetageLP28_FD_184041 | JGI IMG/M metagenome (GOLD analysis project Ga0209535, IMG submission 184041) | Marine viral communities from the Pacific Ocean - LP-28 (SPAdes) (version 2) | ecosystem: Environmental > Aquatic > Marine > Oceanic | place: Pacific Ocean | collected 2009-08-22 | reverse complement strand
ATGCTGATATACCGTTGTCGTCTGCGGCTACTTCGTCTGATACATGTGTTGCTTTCATTTTGCTCCTGTAAACTTAATTGTATTTATTTACCAATCAGAACTTTCTCATGGCAAAATGTTTTAAAAACTAATGATTATTACTCTGCTGTGTATGTAAGTGCGTTGTCTGTAGGTGTTTCTGCGTCAACGTTTGATCTGAATCCAGACACTTCTGCAACTGTGATCGCATCTACAATCTCGTCTTGGCTTACAAGCAACACTGGTCCAACAGATACTTCCTCGTCCGCTATCTGGCCTGTGCCTGAAGTTGGATTGTACACACTCATCTTTTCTGTGTGAGAGGCGTAAAGTGCTTCTGCAATTTTGTCTTTGATGTATGTGATTTTTGAAGATAAAGACGTTGATCCGTCTGCTGATGTTCCTGTTGTTGGTACGAAGTCGTCGTTTTCAAACACTATTCCAAAGTTGATGTCTGTGATTGGGGAATCACCTGCCGTGGCCGCATAAGTTGTCACCATGTTGATGATCCTGCAGTTTGATCTGATCTGAAGATTGTTAAGCATCAACTTGTATCTCAACTGTCCTCTTGAAACCAATAATGATTGTGCTTTTGTAGTTGGCTTTGTAGCGAAGTCATTTGCCGCACATGGTGATAATCTTCCACCGTTGATTGTTTCTGTGTCTAAGAAATCACTTTGTGCTATGTCTACTGTGTAGTACGCACCCTGCATTCCTGCATTTGGGTCATTTCTTTCGTGTCTTGCTTGAACTGTTGCCATTTGTAAATTCCTGTGTTATAAACTTATTTATACTGATTATTTATAAAATGACCAACTAGGAGTACCTATATATTTGCAGGCATTGTTGGTCATGTGTCGTTCTTTGCCATTTACTTTGATGTATGCTTGATACGTACGGCAATATCCGCCTGAAATTGGGTAAGAGTGTATAACACGCACCTTGCCAGCGGCCAGACGCTTCTTACTGTACCAGCTTACTATCTTGCCATTCGCTGTGCTTGTCAGGGCAAAGAACACTGCGGATTCGTGCATCTTCTTCTCTGTTCTGTTTAGGCTGAATCTTAGGAATTGTGTACGTCTGAAAAGGAACGCAGGCATACTGTACTTCAGATCATCGCCTAACCATTTTGGTGCAGGCATCTCACCTATGTGACCCTTTGTGTCTCCAGGTGTATTTCCTGCTATCGCTGAGGTTGTCAGCAGTAGGCTAATCAATACTATGGTAACCTTGAACAATCTCATATTCTCCGTTCATTTTGTGACAGGCTATCTGTCTCTGCGTTATTAAAACTTCTCCTATAGGCATGTCCCACGTGTACATCTGACAGCTGTCTGCTATGCCCATGTCAAACAGGAAGTCACTTGCTCCGTCGTTGCAAACAACCTTCTCTTCGGTGAGATTTTCTATGACTTCACCTTTCTCGTTGACCACTTTGATTTTGGTCACTTCTACATCACAATACTGATTGTCCCATGGTCCACCTGCTTTCGAAGTGGTTGAGAATATTACAAGTCCTAATGTGAGGAACAGTAGGGCTATGAGATAATAAATCTTTCTCATAGTCCTAGTTCAAAATTTCTTTTGCTTGGTCGTTGATGCTGTCTGTATCAATCAAGGCCAGTTTTCTTTTGTTCGCTTGGTTGATGATCTCTTCAACTTCTTTCTTGCTGACTTCGATCATTACGTAGACTCTGTAAGATTTAGTTTTTGTAAGATACATTTCTTGTTTGGTTACCTCATAACCTCTTGCAAGGGTATCCTCAATCACATTCACAATCACATCCTGAGATCCTGCTGTCACATTCAGATCTTCATTTGTACCTGCTTCATTCTTAGTAATAGTGGTCCTGTTATTCATCTCACCATTGATCCTATCAACGAGTTTGGCCTTTGCCAATAGTGTGGCTTTCTTAACAGCCAACTCCATGTCCGGAGACACTGCTGTCGCCGCCTCCTGATACTTGAACATAGTTTCATGGTTGTAGTTGACATACCATTTTGGTGTCTTGTTTACCACACCGCTTTTGTTCATGTCAGGTTTTATCTTGTATGTCGAACACTGTGCCAACATAAGGCCTGCTACAAACATTAAGATTATTTTAGTCATGTGTTTCATTTGTTCCTTTATTGTTTAAAGTTTGCAACCAACTCTGATACGAAGTTAGATACACCAGCAACATTAAAGTCGTTGCTGAACTGTGCCCAACCATCTCCTATCATCGGATATACCGCTAGGAAGATTGCAAATAGTATTATTAGTCTAATCATGTTACAATTATAGCATAATTTCCAAAAACGTCAACCAGGGTTGATCTTGCTAGAATGGTTGATTTTATTGACTTTTTTGTATGATTATATAAGCCAATTCCAAATAGCCCTTAAGGCCAATAACAAATACATGGCCTCCATCAATGCCCTAGGAGTGTCTCCGTCTTTGATCCCCATGTAGATCCAAATTGTGCAACTGCAAGTGGCAATAGCCCAGCCCATCCATTGTGTGTCTACATTGGCGTTACTAAGAATAAATGCACCAATCATTGCCAGTAAAAAACCTATCCATCTCCAGCCATCAATTTTCTTGTAATACCTGATCTTCATCTATCTTAATTGCTCCTCTGTTTTCCATTGTGATCTTTTACCAGTGGTTTTGCCACAAGCCCTACGACACACATAAAAGGGTGTATCTGTTTTAAGACGAACTTTGTATTCTTTCAATAATTCTTTATTGTTGTAATCTCTGATGTCATTGTGTAGCTCTAATCCAATCTTGTTTAGATATGCTTCTGCCATGTGACAGCACGGCCAATACTTACCCGTGTAATCAAGGAACACACTGTTGTCTCGATCCTTCTCACAAACTACTTCACGACCATAAGAAGGCGGAGAGTATTCACCTGCAGGCAATATTCCAATGTTTGATGTGTAGGTATCCCATCTGTCAGTCTCTTTAGCACGGAACCATGTGAACTTCATTTCGTCTGCCAGTGCTTTTGCCCCAGACACTTGATGTTTGTTGTGTTGGAATACCAACATGTCCCAATGGGCACTTGCTCCAGTTGATATGTATGCCTCTGCGTTTTCTAATATTTTCTCCCACTTTACATTTCTTCTGTATAAATGGTTTGTATCTTTCAGACCATCTATGCTGAATACACAGTAATCTAGAGGACCATCCAGGAGATGTCCTAGTTTGCTCCACCACGTGGTTGTCTTCAATCCACCGTTGCTGTTGAGACCAACCACAAGGTCAGGGTTGCATGTCTTCAAATACTTTATGATGTCTAGGAGTTCTGGAGTTCCAGCAGGATCTCCTACATTGCCACAGAAAAATATTTTATCTAATTGTTGAACTTGATAAGGCTTTAAATTAGCCTCGAACCAATTTGTTGTAAGACTTTTAAGGGTGATGTAAGGATTCAATCCTTTGCCATTTATGTTCCTTGCACACATAGGACACTCTGCATTACAAACACTGGTTGGTTCTATATGTATTTCTTTGACATTGTCTAGCATGACAATACTTAATGCTATTTGTTACCCTTCATCAAGGTAATTTCTTTTGCACCTTCTTCGTCCCACACAGGAACAAGGTTACTCTTGTGCATAAGACCTATCCCAAGCAATTTTCTTTCACCTGAATAAGCCTGTGGTGGTGCTTTTCTACCACCAGCAACAGGAATCTTGTCGCCTGTCTTTGGATGGTCAGGGTCTGGCTGGTACTCGGGTATTTCATACCCTTTGAACTTCTTTGCTCTTTGTTTCAGTGTGTAGTTGTCAAGGCCTTGCGACTGCAACCATTCCTCATGATTGGCCTGTGCTTCTCTGTTTCTTCGAGAGTTCTCGATCTTGTGTCGAATACGTTTTGGCAGTTTCATTTGTATGAATCCCATACTTTATTATACTATTAAGGTAATTTATTGTCAACTATGGTCTGGAGTATAATTTCAGCATAATCTGGATTGGTACTCCAGGCAGTCATACCTGACATTAATTGTCTGTAATTCCATTTACCAATTTCCAGTTGTTCTGCCCTGGATGATCTAAATTTCTCATAAGCAGGATGTGTATTAAGGATTCTAATCATGTCCTTGATAGATTCACATTTTGTCTTATACTTCTTGACTCCCCAACTAGCATCTGGATTCCCCAGTGCTTTCATGTGTGGAACAGTATCTAGACTCCATGTCCTCACACCAAAGAGTGCATTGCCTTCTGTGGCGAACCTGCTTTTACCCCACGCACTCTCTATACCAGCCATTGCTATAATAATACTAATCGGCACCCTCTTGTCTTTATCGGTGGTCCAGTTCAAATAAGACACGCAGGTCGATGTTGCGTTGATGAAAGAAGTCTTATTAGAGAACTCAAACTCTGGTTCTTTCAAACCAAGTTCTTCAATTATCTTCATTTCTTTCTTATGGAACTCGTCCTCAATTTGTTGCACTGTGTAATCGTTTGGATTGAATGTACCGGCAATCCAGGCACCTGCGATTACGAATGCAACCGCTATACAGAAGTATATGAATCTTTTAAGATATCTTTTCACCATTGTAATTAGTTAGTGGGCCGAGATTTTTTAAAATTGGCTTATCTCTAGCACTAGGGAACTCGAGCCCACTAATCAATATTAAACTGCAACTTTCTGTTCTGTTGCTGGTTCTGTTGTTTCTGCTTCGTACTTGGCTTTGTACTCTGCTTCTGCATTTCTCATCGCATTGTTCCAGTTTGCCTTGGATAAACCTGTGAACCTTGTAATGATACCGTCACTCATTATCTTGAACGAACCACATAACTTGTGAGAACTGTCTTCGGCGATCTTGTGTACAACACCTGTAGCCTTACCATCTGCATTCTCTCTGCCCATGATATACATGTAGTTGCCTGATTTGCCTCTCCACTTGTTATTAGTCTGTGTGTCTTCCTGGCATCTAGATCTAATCTGATCTAATACCAAACTTGCTTTTGCTGAACATTTATACATTGTCTTTCTCTCCTTTGTTACCACTATTATACATGGTAATGGTATAACCGTCAACCGCCAAACTTGTCTTGTAAAATGGGGATTTTTTGAGAATACCTACCAATAGTTTGAACAAAATTGCCGATCTTCTCAACAGCATATGGCAAATCTTTGTATTGCTCATACACTTCAGTCATGCTTTCTATGTACTTGGCATTGAAGGCGTCTAGCCTTAACCTTGAGAGCTCTTTGTTGAAGTATTTGGTTTTTATGTTTTGATCAAATGGTTTCTTTCCTAGAAAATGCAAGTTCAACCACGCACGGGGAGTCTGCATACCCAAGGCTCCTAGTATTTTATTTTCTAATTTCGTATCATTAAGATTGGTTATTTGAACAAAACTATTTTGGATCAACTTTTTGCTTGGAATAAGATCTAACATGGTGTATGCCATTGCCACATGCAATTCAGGATTGTGTTTATCAATCCACAAAGGAACAAAGTCCATGCCCATCCATTCTCCTAGGTCTCCATCTAGGTGGCAGAGAAATACTTTTCCATCTTCTATCTTGAATGCAGGTTTCACCCAACCTGTTAAGTTGGTCCAATCAGGGTCTGTAAGTTCTTTATCATACCATTGATCAAAAAAAGGTCTGCACGGCATTGACCGGCCTCTAGTTTTCTTGTACCATTCAGGCATGTCTAAGTATTCCAGGTCACTGCTTGTAGGCCTAACTGCTTTAACTGTTCCGATTTGTTGGCCTTCGTGCTTTTTTGCATATGCTATCGCAGGCAAATATTCGAGATCGGCTCTCACATCTCCTTCAAAAGATACCAGTCCTGTAACTACTTCGTCTAGGTATATGTCGTTCTTGATGCAAACATCAAGTATTGTCCAACTATCTGTCCCGCCACCAAGGCAGAGCCTTAACTTTCTATTTTTGTTCCTGACCTGTCTTAGACCTTTTATGATTAGATCTCTAATATATTGTGTGGATAGATTTTTTGGTCTCTTAATGTGTTTGAGTGATTCGATCAGTTCAGGATCGATCTCGTAATGAGGAAAGTGTCCTGTGTTTTTTTGATGATCGAAGGCTTGGAATAAGTTTGTGAATTGCTTTTCGCCGCAAAGATAATATTGTGGAAAATAAATCATATCAATAGGGCGAGTGTATAACCCGCCCTTAAGATTAGTTAAGTGTTACTTTTCTTGTAGATTTTTTACACTTGTTTCCCATTGTGTTGTCAGTTGTTCACCTGACAAGTTCCACCTTACATTAAGTGATTTTCCACCTTGGGTGTATTCATACATCGCACTTTCTGGATCCATGTGCACCTGTTTGATTTGAGCTTTCAATTTCTTTGTTTGCTCATCGGTCATGTTTATTGCCAACCATACTGCGTCATATCCAGCAATCAAACGTAAGTTACTTGGATCTAAAGTTGCTAATGCTACAAAACTAGAATCTTGATTAGCACTGTATTCGTAAAAACACTTACCGCCATTTTTAACAATGTCCAATGCATGTTTTTTTGATATCATCACATAATCAACTTCACCATTGTATAACCCTGTCTTAGTTGCACCCGAACCGTCGTATGCAATTGGTTTAACCTTGGCTCCAAAAGATTCACCTAGGGCCAACACCGCTCTCCTAAATGGTAAAGCAGGTCCAGTGTGTCCCACCGTGTGTTTGTTTTTCATTATGGAATCTTTGTCGTATTTCATTGAGCATATACACATCACCGTGCTGTCAAATCTTATGACCTGTGATGGTGTTACATCAAATGTAGCACAACCTTTTCCATCTCTACCGATAGCCTCATAGTCATTGGCCCATGGCATCATCACTGGTCCTTTGATGCTTTTCAGCATTTGGACCGCTGTGCAATAGTCCCCAGGGATCTTAAGATCTATGTTGTAGTATTTCTGCAAATCCTTAGACACGGCAGTCATCTGCATGGCAAACGATCCTGTCTTTGATCCTGCATTCAATATTGTCAATGATTCCTTAGCGAATGAAGTCGCAATCAAAAAGCATGAAAATATCAAAGTGAGTATTATTTTCTTCATTTATTTTTCCTTTTTTGTTTAACGTTTATATGATTATAATAATAGAAAGGAAATTATTTGTCAAGCCTAACGACTACTATAACAACTTGACTCCGTAAATATTTATTACCAATACAAACTGATCAATCTATTTCCGGCATCGATCATTCTATCGTGCACCAAGAACGCAAATATAAGTGGCATGGTATCTAGTTTTCTTAACATATATCCAAGTGGCAGAAGACACACAGCGACCAATATAAAATACATAGTTTGATAACTTAGAAACCCAACCCAGCCTATCACTGCAATGAAACCTATTAATATTATTGTGTACATTAATTTTAAATTTAATTGAAATAACTTTATGATATGCTTGGCTAAGGGCCATGCTAGGCACAAGCCAATCATGTTAATAAAAACAAGTGCCACACTTACGATAATAAAACTACCTCTGAAAGTAGTTGTGTCTAGCCTAAAACCTTTTCCCTCCATGAGACCAAGTACCAGTGCCTCACTGCCTACAAGGGGAATGCCTAAAAGTAGTAATGGTAATAGTTGGCTGAACGCACCTGCATTGTTGGCCGTCTCAGATGCTACTATTCTCTCAACTGGCGGTTTGTTTCTCTTCTTAGCATCGACCCAGGCAAGTTGACTGGACATGGTGGTAGTAAGCCCGGGGGCCAGTCCGCCAACAAACCCAACAAGACTGTACCAACTGCTTGTCAAGAAATTGAAGTTTATTTTGCTAGGTGTGTAATCAAGATTTTTGTAATTAAGTTTGGTAGAATAATTTTTAAGTATCTCAGGAATTCCTAGTAACACGATCACAACCACGATCAAAGGAAGCCCTTGATACAGCAGGTAGCTGTCAAAAGTGAGTATCTTGGTAGATGACCATTTTTCATATCCTATTAGACCTAGTCCAAATCCAAGTAATATCAGCAGAATGTTTACCCAATACCTATTTTCCTTAAAAATGAATACCATGGCTACCAACACTATACAATATAGTGCAAACTGCATTATTGTATTGAAGAAATGCACAGTGTAGATCAGATAGTCTAAAAGCAACCATGTCAATCCTAAAACCACTATGCCACCAAACGTAGATCCAATTGCACTGCCAACTATAGCTTGATAAACCTGTTGCGGAGTTTTTAGATTCCGAGATTCTATCACAGCAGGCACCGAGGATGATTCACCGGGTATTCCAAATGTAATTGCTGGAATACTACCTATGTATTGTGAGATTGTTGTCAATGCAACGTAAAGAATTAGAATTTGCATAGGTTCTAAATTGATCAAATATGGAAAAATTATTATCAGAGATGCAAAATTACCTATGCCAGGAATACATCCACTAACCAGTCCGGTTAGTACGCCAATAATTGCAGGATTAATTAATTCTGTCATTTTTAGTAGTGTAGCATAATGAACAATAGGAGTCAAATCAATTGGTATTATACTACACTATTTTAAAGAGTTAGCGAATTAATCGCACACGGCATGGCCCACGCATTTAAGCATCGAGGTCAACTGTTTTGCCGACGTCATCAGAATGATGGCGCTACAAGACTATTTACCTGTGTTACTGACCGATGATTCCTGTAAGTGCTACAGTCATTTGTGGAACATATCCAGCGTTGGCACTGCAATGCCCCATTCCAAACGGTATCTTATATACATCTCCAGCCTGCCAATTTGACAGGACAGTCTCTGATACTTGGAAAGAGTGCCCGTTGTCCCAATCTGTGACTGGGAACCATAGTCTGACAATTTGACCTAGCTGACACTTTTGTGTGTGATGGTCTATCTCCAATTCGTTTTGGAATTTTTGTGTATACGATCCTATGTGGTCTACATGCCACGCAACACCATGTCCTGGCATTTTCACAATTAGTCTAAAAAACAAGTAGTCTGATCGTAATCCTAATTTTTTTCTGTTTTCTTCACCAAACATGTCAATCATGATCTGATTAGTGTCCCCTTCAACCCCGTAGTTCAATTCGGAACTGTTGTGAATGTTTCTACCTAATTGGTTATTCGTGGTAGAGAGTTTCTTGGCAAAATCGTTGTAGTGGTCCTTGGGCAATTCATAGTTATGTTGTGCCTGGTCAAAATAGTCTACGGAGAACTTTATCCATTTATCCTGATCAATTTCACAGTGTGCTATTTTTTTTGGAGTGTAAGTGTCCAGGACATCGAAATGCTCTTTGATCCAGTTCCATGGTTTGTCATTGATCAATTTGGTGTATTCTTCTTTTTTCATGTTTGTCCTGTACTTATTGGTTAATCTTGTGGAAGTCATTGACTGTGGACGCAACTTTTTCTATCTCGGCATCGGTCAGCCATGCATGGTTCGGTAGTACAATTATATTTTTACAAAACTTATCCGTGTTTGGAAATTTTTTATGTGAACCAAAGAATTTGGCAAAGTTGTCTGTGTATTGCAGTGTTGCCTGTATTCCATTATCTGCAAGGTAGTCAATGAGTGCGTCTCTGTCCTTAGACAACACTGCAAATTTATGGTAGTTAGATTCACAGTAATCTTTGGGTTGTATTATTTCAAAAGGCAGGTTTTTAAATTTATCAGTGTAGTAATGATGAATATGCTTTCGCCTTGATTGCCACTGATGCATATGATCCAGACCTATGTCTATTTGTGCGGCTTGTAATTCGAAAGGCGTACCGTTTGTGCCAAATGATAAAATATCAGAATTTCGAGATAGCTTTCCGTTCCTTGATGCGGCCTGCACTCTTTTGGTCATGCTGTCATCGTCCCATAGAAGTGCACCATGAGTGCCTGCTGTAGGAACAGGTTTATTGCCTGCAAAACTGAATACAGCGGCATCGCCAAAACTTCCATCTGGTTTGCCTTTGTATAATGACCCAATGCCCTGAGCACAATCGACAATCAATTTTGTATTCTTAGCAATTTTTATATTGTCATAGTCTATTGTGTTCCCATACAGCGATACAGGAATCACTGCATCGTGGTCAAACTCTTCGTCGGTTAACATAATACCTTTGTCGTCGATGTCAAAGAAATCAACATTGTTCAAAAGTGATGCTTGGTTGGCACTGGCTACAAAACTATAATTCACACATGCTACCCTCTTATCGATTATCTCCCATGCCAGTAGTGCTGTCATGATTGACGTAGTGCCCGATGTCATTAATTTGGCATTTTTCCTTCCGGTAATCGCCTTTAATTTATTTTCAACGGATTTGGTGAAGTCTCCGTCTATAGTGATTCCGGAGGTGTGTATCTTATCATACGCTTCAGTTAACCGATCTTTGATCTGTGTGTAGAGTCTGTCACCAGCCTGATTTCTTATCATATTTTTGAAACAATATCTATGACTTGTTGCACTTCTGCATCTGTGATATGTGCATTGATGGGAAGTGAAAGCCCTTGTTGTATAAATTTGTCTGTCATTGGAAACTGTTCGCTTGTGTCGGGTGTCCATGGCAGTTTAGCAAAATTATCTACATAGTGTTGTGCTGTCTGTAATCCTGCTGATAATAATTTTTCATGAGCAGTGAACTTGTTATCCACAAATATCACATACTTGTGTGTGTTGTGTGTGCTGTAGGCTGGACTCTTTCTCGTCTTGATTCCCGCCTTTGCAAAGCCCTCGTCGTACATCTTCGCCACCTGCCTACGTCTTTCCTGCCATGCGTCAAAATGTTTGATCGAGGCAAGTAATTGTGCGGCCTTGTCCTCATCCGGGTGTGAACTGTAGCCTGCCGTCGTGTACTCTTCAAGACGTGAAGGTTTGCCGTTCTTTCGCAACACACGGATTGCTTTATAGTGTTGTTCGGAATCGGTCAGCACTGCACCAAATGTGCCTAGTGTTGGTAACGGTTTATTTTCTGCAAAGCTCATGCAAACAACATCACCCAATGCCAACGAGTTTGTACCCTCGTACAAGGCAAATTGTGATTGTGCGGCATCGTTGATATAGACTAGGTCATTTTTATCGCATATTTCTTTGATAGTGCCATGATCATGCACATCTCCGTAAAGCCCTGTTGCCAGTATTGCTTTGGTGTTTTCTGTGAGATGTGACTGAATCTGAGATGCATCTATAGACCCGTATTCATTTATTTCAACAAATCTAGGAACGCACCCTGCAACAACCACCGACGATAGTGTAGCCGGACAACTGTAATTGGGAATAATCACTTCTGCTCCTTTGGCCACATACGATTGTAAAGATATGGTTATGGCATTAGAGCCTGTGCGAACAAGGGCGGCATACTTCCTGCCACTCAGTTCTTTTAATTTTTGTTCAGCAAGTGCCACATAGTTTCCATTAACTACATTTTCATTCTTAGATATTCTTTCGAGGCTTTCAAAATAATCCTTTTTTACATCTTCAAATCTTCTTGCTAGATTTTCTAACTCAATCATTGATAGTACCCATAAAATTATTTAACTGTTATTTCAAGTTGGCCAGTATTTCTGCTTCTTTGGCTTTGGCATTGTCAAGTTTTCTTTGTCTTGCCAGTTCTAGCTCTTCCGGATCTGGCTGTTTCTCCGGCTCCAGTTTAGTTGGTGCCTCAATGGGAAATCCACAGTTGTCGAACCATCTACCATCTGCTGTACTCACGCAAGGACTGTAGAAGTTATTCTTCTCACCGGACATTGGATCTTTCCTTGTGACTAATCTACGTTTGTTGTAAAGTTTACCTGTGTACACTGTGCCGTCTTTTTGGTGCAGTGTGTTTTCATACAATGATCCATATACCTTATCTATCATGATATACTCATCGCCGTCTACATCCTTCTTTTTCTTTGCCTTGTCATAGATGGCTGGTAATGTGTGTAAGGTGTTTGGATAATATCTATTCGTATAGGAATGATATTTCTCCTGTACGAAGGCTTTAGGAGCAGAGTCTGTGATCTTCCCTAGTCCTTCCAGTAATTTTTTTGTTTTTTCGCTTGGCATAATGATTAGCACTCATCAGGACCGCCCTAACCAGGCTCGCTTTTGGCGAAGGATTGTTACTTCGCCTCCAGCTTATTCCATCATATCGACGTAAAGCGTCTCTAGTCTTTAGAACACAACCGAGGACTGGCTTTGACCGTCTCTGATGATTTGCTGTTTTTAATTATACACAAATACTAGGATAAGTCAACCACACCCAGCATCTTGAAGTGATCTTGTATGGTGTAGCTATCTAGGTCCACGATGTTCCCACGCACATCTTTGATGGCTTTGCTGTATCCTGCCAACCTGTATCTGCGGAAAGGAAACTCCCAGTTACCTGCCTGTTGCCAGTCGCCTTCTAGTATGTGCTTGTCCGTGTCATCAATCAAGCATAATGGCATCTGTAATACAAGTTCCGCTGATATCTTGTCGTGTAGGTACGCAGTAATGATCTTGTTCTGTGGAATTACATGTTCTAGATGTTGTTTACCTTCCATGTCTTGTGCTTTGTAATGGTATCCCATAGGTGCCAACTGCTTTTGCATGGATCTTATGTACAAGACCAAAGATGTCTTTATGTGCTTCTTGGTCACTTGGCTCCAACGATCATCGAACAGATCTGCCTTCATGTGATCGATGTACTCCGCAAGTTCTTTCAAGTCAGGTCTTCCCTTGCTCTTGAAATTAATTTCGGGTAGGTTAGTAAGGCTTTGGAAGTCTATCATTGAACTGCTCCTCTGTTATCATTTCCATTACTACTGCATCAGCACCGTTTGTGTAGTGTTCTTCAACTGCCTCTATTACGTCCTTGTATGGCAATCCATATCCATATTCTTCCGTCTTACCATTTTTAGTCACAAGACAGATGTAGTAACAAAGTTTATTTGACATACTTGTTGAATGCCGTTTGTGCCTCTGAGTCTGGTGCTATGTCGCCTTCATCTAGTTTCAGTGTGACATTGGGCATGTAGCTCGGCTCAAAGTTCTCTGGTTGTTCTATCTGATACGTTTCTTTCAGCATGTGACCCATTGCCACTGGTGCGTCCCAACCAACACCGTTTGCGTGTTGCCATTGTTTCTTAGTGGCAGTGTGTATCAGTGTTGCACTTGGACAAACTTTCTTTGCCGTCTCTAGCATCTTGAACATCCAATCACCTGGCAATCTGCTCAGTCTCTTGGCCTCCGCACCCATCTGGTACTGTTTCATTAAGCCTATGAACAGACCCTGGTTAATCTCTCCACCTTCTTCGTCACCATAAACTGATTTGATGGCCTCTAGTGCATTCTTCAAACCATGTTCTCCCGCCATCTTGATTCCTTTGTATGCGTAATCAAAATGTGAAAAGTAATGTTTGTTTGGTCCACACTTGCCTGTACTCTTTCTTACTCGTTTTGGTTCTAGGTCTATCTCACACTCGTCGAACACTTTCTGAACTGCGTGTGCTGTTGCTACCCGTTCTGTTTCCGTTTCTCCCATTTTGTATCTGTGTAATAGGCATCTGTGTATTTCTTCTGTGCCTGCTCTTAATATACCAGAGTCATTCACTATCTCGAACGCCTCTGCGTCAAACGCCGGCTCATCTGTTTCCACTATTGTTACTGGTATCTTTGTCCACCCTAGTAGTGCTAGGGCGACCGCCCTGTGTTGTCCATCGAATATGTAAAGTGTCTCCCCATCAGATCGTTTGACTGCTGATACAGGGCAACACACTCTCGGATCAAACTTCTTCATGATGTTCATGACATGTCCTGCTCTGACATCTCTCTGCACTGAATAATTGAATGCGAAGTGTTCCAATGGATGATCTTCAACACCCTTTGGCAATAATCTGCCTTTTGCTATTTGATTCTGTAAATTTACTTTGGCTTCTGCCAATTTACTGTTCCAGTTTGGAACATCCTCTGGTGCTTCTTTCTTGACTTCATTAACCACATCAAGAAGCATTTTTATTTTGCTCATAATATCTCCTTCAGTTTATGATGCAATCGAGGGCAGACTTCCTACAATAGGATAAACCCTAAATCGCCTTCTCATTATAGCAGATCTTATGATTTAGTCAACCTATGTGGACTGTGTGGTATTAACGTAGAGGCAAGAGTGTGCCTCGCTGTCTATTG
>Ga0209535_1001840_pt1 | contig 14096 bp, 18 predicted proteins | sample LinPmetageLP28_FD_184041 | JGI IMG/M metagenome (GOLD analysis project Ga0209535, IMG submission 184041) | Marine viral communities from the Pacific Ocean - LP-28 (SPAdes) (version 2) | ecosystem: Environmental > Aquatic > Marine > Oceanic | place: Pacific Ocean | collected 2009-08-22 | reverse complement strand
TTACCGCCGGTAGACCCTTTACCGCCGGTAGACCCTTTACCGCCGGTAGACCCTTTACCGCCGGTAGACCCTTTACCGCCGGAGGAGGTTATTCCTCCGGATTATATTGAAACCTTAGACCCTGCCGTAACGGGAGAGCTAACCGATCCCGGTACGCTTCCCCCAAGCTCCAATGTTTTAACGGATAACTACGGCACTCTTTCGGGTCAAAGTTCTGGTCTGGGACAAGCGTACAATCTTCTGCCAAACGCAATGGATGGAAATCTAGGTAACTATAATATGAACACGGGGCAACACACCCCCATTACCAGCGAGATGTTCAATCAATCCTACGTTGAAGGGGCTTCGGGTCTGCCAGATAATTCCACTAATTTTCAGCCAGCTTCGATAAACCCCATAGCTTCTTCCGGAACCTCCAACGTGGTTCTTCCGCCCTCCTACCATCCCGATATTATCGGGCCCCCCGCGCCGGGAGCTACGGGCGGCGTAAATTCACCTACATTCCAAGAATTGTTGGCAATGTACCAAAATCCCTACTCCCCGCCTTCCGGCCAACCACCCTACTTGGGGATAATCCCAAACTTCATAGACCCGGGCGCGGTATGAAACAAGGAATCGGAACCTTAAACGAGACAGCACGAAACATGTACCGCGGACCTTCGGGCATTGGCGCTTTCCAGCAGTTCGCGAACGGCGGACCTGTTTATATGAGCAATGGCGGTGATTCGGCTTTAAACAACGCTAGTTTTGAAGCGTTGTTATCTGCTGTTATTCAAACAGAAAGTGGGGGTGACCCTAACGCCGTCAGCGAGGACGATGCTATTGGTTTAATGCAGGTTTTGCCAAGCACTGCGGCACAACCCGGATATGAGCAATACGGCGCAGAAAACGTGTTCGACATAGCTGAAAGGCTTATTGGCTATGACGGAGATAGATCGGAGACAGATGCGCGGAACTTATTGTTTGATCCTGAAGTTAACAGAGAGTTTGGAACTAAGTATTTAAAGGCAATGATAGAAACCACTGGCGGCGACATTTACGGGGCTTTGCAGAAGTACAATGCTGGACCGGGAAACTATGCTAACTTTAAAGACGACCCCGTAAAAAACCCGTTGGATCAAGAAGCTGTTAGATACCCCGGATTGGTTATAAGTGCATTAGGCATTGATCCAGAAGGTATGTTCCGGCAGACGGGTTCGAGGCCCTTTGCCGCGCCCCGGGAAGCTGATCCATTTGTGTCTACACAAGTCCCAGAGTTCAATACTTTCCAGCCCATGTTACCAACCATTGGTACGCCACCTCCCGCCGATGCGCCCTTGGCCGTTGAGGAATTGATGGAACAAGGGGCCGTTCCGCCAGAACAGCGAGACACTACAGGTATTTTTGACAAGTATTTAGAACGGCGCGAAGAATTTATGCGAGAAGAAGAAGGCCTTGTTCGTCCAAGACTTCGTCCACTTGGGGATGGAGTAACCCGTTCTTTACGTCCACCGCTTCGTCCAACGCCCCCCAAACCGTATGGAGGTAGCAACCCCCAAGGCTTAAAGGACGGCATTGAATCTCTTAGGGATAGGACCTTTAGAAAGGGGTTTAAAACCTTTCAAGAGAACCCTCTCGGAGAGCCCGTCTAACGCAGCCACGCCTTGACGTCTTCCTTTAATACTTGCCCCGCTAAGTTTATCTTGTTGCGCAACGCGTCCAGAATCGTCTCGTCAATCGTATCGGGGGAAACTAAATCAATGTACGTCACGGGATTGCGTTGACCAATGCGGTGCGCCCTGTCCTCCGATTGTAAACGTATCTCCAAGTCATAGCTGTTGCTGTAATATATAACCGTGTTGGCTGCGGTCAAAGTAATACCATAACCGCCTGTTTTAGGTTGTCCTACAAAAAAGCGCAGCGGACTGTCCTCATCTTGAAAACGATTTACAATCTCCTGCCGTTCTTTTTGCGGCGTTGCTCCGTAATAAGTTGCGACCGATTCGGGCCCAAACCGGTCGCGCAGGGCATGTGCTATTCGTTGGATGTCGTTAGTATACGTCGCCCAAATTATAGCCTTCCCCGAAACCTCGTCTACAATGTCCATCAGTTCAGGTAGACGCTTGTTCTTTAACTCCTGCAAGTCTCCAACATCCGGCTGGAACGATCCGCAACAAATCTGTTGAAGCCGCATAATTTGTGTTAAAACACTAGCCGTAGTTGCTACTTTGTCGTCGTTCAAATGCGCCAACGCCAAGGAGTTCATCTGTGCGTAAACCTTCGATTGCTCCATGGTTAGCGGTACATTTCGACGTATGTACATCTTTTCCGGCAAATCAAGGCACTCATCCTTTAACACGCGTGTGCTAAAGCTAAACAACCGCTCGTTTAATTCGTCCAAACGACGATAGCCTGTAATTTCTTGAAAACTTCGGGCTCCCATTACCCTCGTTTGTACTATGGCATAGCGGTTCTGAAAAGCAAAAAAACTTTGGTATCCAAGGCTACGCTCATCCAAAAAATTGCATTGACTATATAAATCCAAAGGCGACTTAGTTACAGGAGAGCCCGTTAAAATACGCCTGTACTTGCTGTACTTAGTCAACTCCATCAGGTTTTTGGTGCGCTGCGCCTTACGGTTTTTAATCGTTGTGCTTTCGTCCACTACCATCATGTTGTTCTTGTTGTGATATAAAAACATCCCCGCAGCGCGGGCACCGCGGGCCGAGGAAAACGCCTCGACATTCATTACAAAAAACTTAACTCCATCAAATGGCTGCTTGTTTAGGGCTTCCAATACGCCTTTGAACTTCTTGCTTGCAGACGGGGTCCACCGAACAACCAACCGTTTTATGCGGTCCGGCAAATGAAGCGGGATTTCTCCCCGTACCCAATTGTCATACACGCCCTTTGGTGCCACTATAAGAACCGCATCTACATCGTTCCTTTCGTACAGCACCCCTACGTTGTCGATTACAACCTTACTTTTGCCCGTGCCCATCTCCATGAATAGCGCATGGAACTCCGCGGACCACGAATCTTTAAGCGCCTCGCGTTGGTGATTAAAAGGCTCTGTTTTAAATTTATACATTTTGTTCTCCTACAGGGGTTGACTGCCCAACCGTATGAGAATATATAAGGCTTTGTCAAGGCCGTAACAAGGGTCTTTTAAAAAAGGAACGATGTATGAACGATGTTTTTGAACTAATGGAGGAAGACTTTGAAAAATCAATTTCTTCCGTGGAAAAGCTAGACAACGCGGGTCTTAGCACCGTCGCTGGTTTAGCCAGAAAAATCAAGCAACAACAAGAAAATGTTGAAAAACTTGATCGTGATCTTAAAGACGCGAAAAACGCTTTATTGAAATTGACGGACGAGGATTTGCCGAGCACTATGGCTGATCTGGGTCTGTCTAAATTCAGTTTGGACGACGGCTCGACCGTTGAGGTTAAGCCAACCTACGGGGCACACATCTTAGTAAAGGACCGCGAAACCGCATACGAATGGCTGCGGGACAACGGTCACGACGATATTATTAAGAATGTTGTGTCTTGCCAGTTTGGCAGGGGCGAGGACGACAATGCCAGTGCTTTTCAAGCCTTCGCAGCCCAACAAGGTTATCCGGCGGCGCAAGCAGAAAGTATTCACGCCGGTACGTTAAAAGCGTTTGTGAAAGAGCGCATTGAAAGTGGGGAAGATTTTCCACACGACATTTTTGGAGCCTACGTTGGGCAAAGAGCCATTATAAGGGGAGCAAAATAATGGGAAAACAAGTCGCAAGAAAAAAGGAAACAGAAGTGGTAGAATTTGACCAAAGCATGTTTGAAGCGGACGCGGGTGTTGGCGTTTCTGACATGGGCCAAGAAGATTTGGCACTGCCGTTTTTAAAAATCATCAGTGGGCTGGACCCGCTGTTAGACGACCCCGACTTTAAGGGACGCAAGGGTGATATCTACAACACGGTGTCACAAACGCACCACAACGGGGCCGAGGGCGTGAAGGTGATACCGTGCGTGTATCAGCGAAGGTTTATTCAATGGGCACCAAGAGGCGCGGGTACAGGCGCTCCCGTGGCGGTCTTTGAACCTACCGACACGTTGCCAAAGTTTGAGCGTTCCCGCGAAGACAATAAAGATTACGTTGTTGGCGGTGACGGGTCTTACTTGGAAGAAACACACCAACATTTTGTGATTGTGTTGAACGACGACGGTTCTTCTGAAACGGCGCTTATTGCTATGAAAAGCACCGGTTTAAAGAAAAGCCGGAAATGGAACAGCATGATGAGCAGCATTACAATGAAGGGCAAAAACGGCCCGTTTACTCCACCGCGGTTTAGCTCAGTGTACTTGCTAAAATCTGTGAGCGAAGAAAACAGTAAGGGGAAATGGCACAATTGGGACATGTCCCGTATTGGACCGGTAGAAGACAAAGGCGTCTACAACAGGGCCCGTGAGTTTCGCGCAAGTATTGCTTCCGGCGATGTTGTGGTCAAACACAAAAAAGAATCCGAAAGCACCAACGATATAAACAACGACGACGTGCCGTTTTAAGTTTAAAGGGGCTGCGCTTCGAGGCATAGCGCGGCCCTGTTTCGTTGGAGAATCACATGTCAGTTGAAAAGTTTTCGGCTATCTTTGATGGTCTGGAAGAAGCCTACGGCACTTACAAAATAGAAAAAACAAGCGCCAATGGCAAAAATACAGGCCGAGCGGGCGTGGTTAAAGAACCGCGCACCAATAAGCTGTGGAGAGACCACCTTCTTGGTAAAGGACCGTCCGTCGGTATTATTCCTATAAATAATAAAAATATGTGCAAGTGGGGGTGCATAGACGTGGACCAGTACCCTCTGGATCACAAGGTTCTAATTGAAAAAATTCGCAAGCTAAAGCTGCCGTTAGTGGTCTGTCGATCTAAATCTGGGGGCGCACATTGCTATCTTTTTTGCAAAAAGTGGATTGACGCAAAGGATATGCAAAAAGTCCTTCAGCACCTTGCCGCGGCTCTGGGACACGGAGACTGTGAAATATTTCCAAAACAAGTGAAACTGCACCTAGATCGTGGCGATGTTGGTAACTTTCTGAACCTTCCGTATTACGATGCTGAAGATGGGCTGCGTTACGGCATCTTGGACGACGGCACCTCCGCTACACTGGAAGAGTTTTTTGGTTTGTACGACACACATGTGCAAACACCCGAACAATTAACAAAGCTACAGTTGACGGACGCCGAAATCAAAGGACCCATGTGGGACGGCCCGCCGTGCTTGCAGCACTTGTGCGCCATTACAATTAGTGAGGGCGGCAGAAACAACGGATTGTACAACATAGGTATATATTTGAGAAAGGCTTTCCCCGACAGTTGGGAGACGGAGATACTTTCTTACAATATGAACTATCTTGATCCGCCGCTGCCGCTTCCGGAAGTGACGGTGGTTGCAAAACAGGTAGCTAAAAAAGATTATTCATATAAATGCAATGACGCCCCAATAAACGCGCATTGCAATAAAGAGTTGTGTCAAACCAAGAAATTTGGAATTGGCTCCGCTGTTCAAAACGCGGCTGTAGCAAATTTGCGTAAGTACAACTCAACACCTCCTGTTTGGTTTATGGACGTGAACGGTGAACCTCTGGAATTGGATACCGACGGACTAATGAACCAGCCTATGTTCCAAAAAGCCTGTATGGAACAGCTTAACTTCATGCCGAGGACCGTTGCCAAACAGCAATGGGAAGGACGTATCGGCTCTATGATGAGAGAAATGAAAGAAAACGAAAGTGCCATCATAGAAGTTTCGAAAGACGCCAGCGTTAGTGGACAGTTCTATGATTTTTTGGAGGAGTTTTGCGCCTACTTGCAACAGGCGAAGGACAAAGAAGAAATCTTGCTCCGCCGACCTTGGACCGACGATGAAGAGGGTTTCACTTACTTTCGCCTAAAAGACTTCGAAAGTTTTCTTAGAAAGAATAAGTTTTTTGAATACAAGTCACACCGAGTTGCGCAGCGCATTCGGGATATAAACGGGGAAAGTGTACAAATGAAAATTAAAGGACGTAACGTGCGTGTGTGGAAAATACCCGCATTTGCCGAAGCTGACGTGGACTTTACAACCCCTGAGTTTAAACCAAAGGAATCACCGTTTTGAAAAAACTTCGTAACGCGGAAATTGTGCGTCTAATTGACGAACAGCGGGTAACAAAAACCGCAGCGGCTAACTGGTACGGAATTACCAAACAGCGCGTTAGCCAAATATATAAACAGGAGAAAAAACGTGTTCAGGATATTCGGACCTCCGGGGACGGGGAAAACAACGAGTCTTCTTAATAAAGTAGAGGATGCTTTACAAAGCGGAACGCCGCCCAATCGTATTGCCTTTTTGGCATTTACCCGCAAAGCCGCAGAAGAAGCACGAATCCGCGCAGCGGCGCGGTTTAAATTAGACCCCAAAAAGGATTTGTTTTATTTTAGAACACTGCATAGTCTTGCCTTAACTCTGTCAGATATAAGCACTGATCAGGTTATGCAGCCCGAAAACTATCGGGAAATAGCCCGCCAGTGTGGTGTTCCATTAAACGCAGGTGTTTCGCCTCGGTTTGATGACGACTTGCCCGACGTATTGAAGAGCAACGATCCCGTGCTTGCCTTGATTAATCTTGCTCGTATTAGAAAAATTGACCTGCGGGAACAATACAATAAGTCTGATATCGACATAGAGTGGAATATTGTAAACCATGTTAATAGAAGCCTGATAAATTATAAGAAGAACACGCACATGTTTGACTTTACAGACATGTTAGAAAAGTTTGTTAATGAGAGCCACAATTGGTGCCCGACGTTTGACTTGTGTTTTGTAGATGAGGCGCAGGACTTATCACCACTGCAATGGGACCTTGCAAACCTTTTGGACGAAAAGTCCGACCTGATGTATATTGCGGGAGATGACGACCAAGCAATCTACCGCTGGGCCGGAGCCGATGTGGATATGTTTATTAACCTCGACGGCCCGTCCGAAACACTGTCCCGATCCTACCGTGTACCCTTTCGTGTTCACCAATTAGCCGAACGAATTGTAAAACGAATAGATCGACGGTTTGTAAAGGCATATGAACCCAAAGACGAGGAAGGCACCGTAGAGTATCGCAATAGTGTAGAAGAAATAGACATGTCGAACGGCTCGTGGCTTATTCTTGCGCAAGCCGGATACCAACTACAGCCCGTTGCAGACTCGTTGCGGTCTTTCGGATATTCATATGTGTTTCGTAACGTGCGATCTATTTCAGAAAAGCTAAGTGATGCCGTTAACGGGTGGGAACAATTGCGCCGAGGGGAAAAGATTACCGGAAAAACTGCGCGAAATATATACAGTTATATGTCCGCAAAAGAAACGATGCGATCCCCGCAACATGTAGCCAAAGGCTTTAAAACGTTGCCCGGTCTGGAAGAGTCCGACTTGGTTAACATGCAAGACCTGTTTGTTAACCACGGACTTTTAGCCTCGGACAAATTAATCTGGTCTGAGGCTATGGACAGAATACCCGAGAAAGAACGCGCTTACATTACCGCTCTGTTGCGTAGAGGCGAGAAATTTAACGGCGTTCCACGCATTACAGTGTCAACAATTCACGGGTCAAAAGGCGGCGAAGCCGACAACGTCGTAGTGTTCTCAGACCTGACGCCCGCCGCAGACCGTCAAATGAGAGTGGACCCCGACGACATTCATCGCGTGTTTTATGTTGCGGTTACTCGTACAAAACATAACCTGTTTATAATAGACGCGGAAGACGCAACAAGGAGCTACTACCTATGAGCCGAAACCTTTCTGAACAACAGCGGTTTGACTTTATTGAAGCTGAGATAGACCGCGCCTATGTTTACGCGGATGACGAGTGGAAGCAAGCATACTATGAAAATGCAGCGAAGTACCTCTCAGAACACAAGCTTGTTGAAGGTGGCAAGATTTGTGCTTTTTGCAGGGCGCAAGGTATGTCCGACCCCCACCATCATAACGTTTGGGGAGCCATGATGGCGTCTTTAAGAAAGTTAGGGTGGGTTGAAAAAGTTGGCATGGTGCGCCCAACAACAAGACACACGCATATCAACGAGGTGTGTCAGTGGGAAAGTCAATTATTTAAGGGAGAAAAAGCATGAACTGCTGGCATTGCAAAACGGAACTTATCTGGGGCGGAGACCACGACATAGAAGATAGTGAGGACTTTATTATGGAAACCAACTTAGCTTGCCCAAACTGTAATAGCTTGGTCTACGTCCTAGCCGCCAAACACTCCGATGGCTTTTGTTTTAGCTTCGATGATGAAACCTCAGAGGTGGACGAATGAAGCGGGAAGAAATACTAAAAAAAAGTGCAGAGTTAGTGACAGGCGACCGCGCAAAGGATTATGGGGACGCGCTCGAAAACTTTGACCGTATAGCAACCGGATGGAACGTCATTCTAAACGGCGCGTTAATCTCAGACGGATACCTGACCGCGCAGCACGTTGCACTTATGATGGATTGGGTAAAAACCGCCCGCCTACTAAATAACCTCGACCACGAAGACTCTTGGGTGGATAAATGCGGATATAGCGCAATCGGCGGTTCGTTCTCGAAAGACAGTAAATGCAATTAAAATTAGGTAGTGCCACTATAACATCAGAGTGGGTTCCCCCCGCGGAACTTCCCAACCTTACTGAAGCTAAAACCATAGCTATAGACGTGGAAACACGAGACCCAAACCTGAAAAAAATGGGACCCGGATGGGCCCGAGGCGATGGGGAAGTGGTGGGCTATGCCGTGGCAACCGCCGATTGGTCCGGATATGTTCCAATACGTCACGCGGGCGGCGGTAATATTGACGAAAAACAAGTTAATAAATGGTTTAAAAAAATATGTGATTGCCCCGCCGATAAAGTAATGCACAACGCCCAATATGACCTCGGCTGGATAAAGCGCATGGGCTTTGACATGAAAGGCCGTGTGATCGACACAATGGTAGCAGCAAGCTTGTTGGACGAAAACAGACGAAGTTACAGCCTCAATGCCCTATGTTATGAATTGCTGGGCGTTGCTAAATCAGAAAAACTCCTGCACCAAGCCGCCGCAGACTTCGGAATCGACGCTAAAGCAGAAATGTGGAAAATGCCCGCAATGTTCGTGGGGCCCTACGCACAAAATGATGCGGAAATAACCTTGCAGTTGTGGAACTACCTGTCCGTGCAATTAAAACGGGAAGAATTGACCGCGGTTGCGGACCTTGAGTTGGACTTGCTGCCCTGTCTGGTCGAAATGACGTGGAGAGGAATCCGCGTGGATATGGACAAAGCAGAAATAACGCGCAACGCAATCCTTAAACGCGAAATTGCCGTTCGCAAAGAAATAAGACGGGTGTCCGGATGCGAAATAGAAATCTGGGCCGCTGCTTCTATCGCCAAAGCCTTCGACAAACTGGGCATAGCTTATCCCCAAACAGAAAAAGGGGCTCCCTCGTTCCGAAAACAGTTTCTGTCAGAACATCCCGATAAGTTACCTAAACTGATTGTAGAGGCAAGAAACCTGAACAAAACATCCGGCACGTTCATTAATAATATTCTTAACTTCTGTAATGCCGACGGACGTATCCATAGCCACATAAATCAAATCCGATCCGACGATGGCGGAACCGTCTCCGGACGGTTCTCCATGAATAATCCAAACCTTCAACAAATCCCCGCCCGAGATCCCGAAATTGGACCGCTAATCCGGTCCCTGTTCCTCCCCGAAGAAGGCGAACAATGGGCTGCAATCGACTACTCCCAACAAGAACCGCGCATCTTGGTGCATTACGCTAAACGGTTTAGCGAATCTAGGGGATCAGGACCGCTAGGGGGCATTGACGAGTTTGTAAAAAGCTATAACGACGATCCGCGTACAGACTTCCACTCAATGGTGGCAGAAATGGCAGGAATCCCGCGTAAACAAGCGAAGACCGTGAACCTCGGCATTATGTACGGCATGGGCGTAGCAAAACTCGCTATAGAACTCGACTTATCCGCCGAAGACGCCAAAGAACTAATCCAACAGTACCATGAACGTGTGCCCTTTGTGAAAGGCTTAATGAAGGGGGTGCAAGCCCATCTTAATAACGACGGTAGCGCGGGACACGTCAAGTCTTTAATGGGGCGAAAGTGCAGATTTGATAAATGGGAGCCGGATATGTACGGGATGTATAAAGCGCTTTCATATAAAGAGGCGCGAATAGAACATCCTCTCGTCAAGTTAATAAGAGCTTACACTTACAAGGCACTTAACCGTTTGATCCAAGCGTCCGCCGCCGACATGACCAAAAAAGCCATGCTGGATTTATACCAAGCGGGTTATCTCCCCATGTTGCAAATCCACGACGAACTAGCCATGTCCGTAAAATCATTAGATGAAGCGAAAACAGTTGCCAACATCATGGAAAATGCTTTAACATTGGAGGTGCCTAGCCTTTGCGACGTCGAAATTGGACCTAGCTGGGGCGAGGCACGATGATACTCCTCTTTCTGTTGACTCCCCCCACTGGCTAGGATTCGCACTGCAACGTGGGGGGTTTTTTTATTGACGCATACATTCCCATATGGTACACGTACCTTGAAACAGGGGTTTTGGTCACTCTTGCTTTGCTAGACTATTGCAATTTTCGCGGTTCGAGACGCGGATTTAAATAAGACCCTCGTAGTTTCCGCTGCGAGGGCTTTTTCATTGCACCTGCCGTGGAACTCTTATATAATCCCAGAAAATCTCACAAAGGCGCATGTCATGGATACGACCCGATGGAAAAGTGTACTCGTTCCTATCGAAGTTTACACAGAATTAAAAAAATTGTCCAAAATCGAAGGCAGAACAATTAGTGGACAACTAAGAACAATGTTCGACCAATACTACAAATTAAAATCAACACAAACTAAACTAAAAAAAGCAACCGAATCTGCTTGACCACTCCCATAAAATCCCGTATCAAAGAATTACTCCGAAAGAGTATGTTTGTTCTCCAGATAAACAGTAAACCCTAGTTGCAACACCCCGCAGCTAGGGTTTTTACTTGACATAGTCCCATATGTCGCGTACCTTGGGCCTATGGACAACAATGACTTCAACATAAAAGTAACAGTTCGAAATGGTCGGCTGTTAAAAGCAATTCGAAAAACCTATAAATCCGTCGCAGAATTGGCGCGTAACATGGGCCGAAGTCCCACTGCCGTTAATAGCCTCGTTGGGTTGAAAACCAAACCCTTTAACGAAAAGGGCTGGACTAACTTAGCCCAAGATGTTGCGGCAATGGTTGGAAAAGACCCCGAAGAACTTTGGCCCGAACACCTGAAAGAGTTGAAACTGCATAAATCTTCCGCAGAAATCGCCCTCGGGCTGGACAGTGTAAAACAACTAATTCAAGACGGGTCTTCCGAAAAAACCTTGTCACAATTAAGCAGCATTGCCGATTTTTCCAAAAGACTAAGTCTACGGGAAAGACAAATTGTAACCATGCGGTTTGCGTTAGGTCATACCTTGGAAGAAATAGCTAAAGTTTTTGGAATTACACGAGGCCGATGTATGCAAATAGAAGCGAACGCCTTGAAAAAAATGCGGAAGGCCGCAGAAATAACCGGCCATGTCGATGTAGACCGAAATTGCGGGTACTGGCGGACGGGTTATTACGGAAAACCAGAAATAATCACCTTAAAACAAAAAGGCTCTGACCTACTGGAGGACTGAAATGAAATCAATCGCAGGAAAACAAAACATGGAAGAATCACGCTCTCAAAAAAAATGGACAACCGAAGACACACAAAAACTAACGGAATTGTCCGAAAAAAACGTGCCAGACATCCTAATTGCTGCCGAATTAGGCCGATCCGTTAAAGCCGTCTATGATCGTCGCTCCATAAATAAACAAAAGAAATCGCGGACGGTCAACAGGAGCAAGAAAACGTGGACCGCAACAGAAATTTCAGAATCCTTGGAACTGCACCATCAGGGCTTTTCCGATAAAAAAATCGGGGTAAAAATAGGGCGTTCAGAAAAAGCAGTACAATTAAAACGCTTACATATGAAAGAAGCGGTTAACGGTCCTCGTGAGGACACAGCAATAACGCGAAAACAACTCGCCGAAGAACTAGAGCCCGCGGTAAATGAACTGTTTGGAACAGACTATGACCCCTATCCTTACAAAGAAAATAACTACCATCTGAAAATCCCCAAAAAATTAATCTTCGCCGCCGCCATCGTCGTTGTAGCCATCGCCAGCTGGGCGGCGGGGTTCTATGGATGATATGATCCACCGCAAAGAATATGAACGCGTCTGCCAAGAAAATAAACAATTGCGCGACTTGGTGAAAAAAATAACGGGAGAAAAACTTGACCCCCTTAGAACAATGGAAACAATTAGCGAAACTCGAAAACATCGAAATGAACAAAAAAAATAACGGACGGTCCGAAAACTTCGGCAAAAAACCCGAAAATAAAGGAGTCTACGCCGCAGGAAGACCACGTCTAAGCGATATAAAACGTTCCAAAATCGCACAAGATATACTACAATTGGCACAAAAAGGACTGACAGCAAAAGAAGCAGCGCGGTCCGCGGGACTCTCAGTACAACAACTAAACCGAAAAGCACGGAGATACCAAATCACGTTTAAAGGAAGCAATGATGTCACAGCAGCAAACCCTGTCTCCTGCTCAATTAGCGGAACTTAAATTTTTGCGGCAACGCGTTGATAACTGCCAAGATGAACGGTTCAAAAAAAATCCGTCGCCAAACGCCAACCAAAACTACTTTGCCGCCGCGGAAGAACTGGGTCAATATGTTGAAGAATTGCGAACATATGGACATCTCATATAGAATACCCCGAGCCTTTAACCCGCACCTTGGAAGCCTCACGGTGCGCCTCATTGTCTGGGTATCGGGGTTAACTTGGGGGAGGGCGTCCTTTAACCTTCCCCCCTTTTTTTATTAGGGCTTTACTTTATCCCATACTTGTGGCAGAGTGATCCTACGTTATGTTAGGAGAACAACAATGAAACGAGTATGGATCGAACTCGACAAAGCAGAAACCTTGGAAGAAGCACAAGAAAACTGCGATGCCGTAAACAAAATGCTGGCAAAATTAGGGGTGAATTTTCCCTGTTTCTTCGCCGTCAAAGGACAAAGATATACCAACACCTTTTACAACTTCAGCGATGGACCAGACGGATCGTTCACCGAACTGGAAGATAGAGGTAAATGGATGAACCTCGACTACCTCGCAAAGGAAAACAACAATGTTTAATGAAGACGCCGAAGGTTACCACAACGCCGTCGAAGATTGTGGAGACGACGCGGATCACGGACCCTATCGGTCCTACACCTTTCCTAACGGCTGGGTGATGTACACGTATTACGAATGTGTAGGACTCGTCTCATTCCATGATGGACGGGAGAAAACGTGATGGGAGTTACATCCATGCTCGACAGAGTCACAGCGCAAGTGGAAATTATCACAACCGAACGGGGTGATACCTTCGATACAACAGACGTACATCGACGCCAAGTTCCGCATCGGATGTTGGCAATGGCAACCTTCTTTTGGCAAGCAGATGAAGATTGGATCGACTTTACACAAAAAGTTACACGATGTGCAGACAAAATGTTCGCAGAATTGGACGACCAAAAAAATGTAACCCAATACATCCAATTTAAAACAGGCGGCGTTTTGTAACAAAAAAACGAGATTGGTGGTACATCGGTGCTACAACAAAAAGCTTCCCTCATCGGGGAGCTTTCTTCGTAAGTGCCCGTAAATAAACAGTAAAATTGATCGCGGACCGCGGGGCAACAAGAAGAGAAGTTATGGTCCCATTATATATAGCGGTTTCAAATTTGAAAAAAAAAAAAAACAAAATTTAGGGGCGCTACCGGTGCTACCGTGCTACCTTTTTTGGTAAACCGTTGAAACCGCTGACAAAAACGGGCACAAAAAGGTAGCACCGAGGTAGCTTTTATCCTTTAGTATGCCGATACCTTTCTTAGGGGGATCAGGGGAGAATCCACGGATTTATCCTTATGTGACTCTGAACTTTCTTTTCATAAAAAATAAAAATTATTATGGCATATACTTCCGGAGATA
>Ga0209535_1001839_pt1 | contig 14101 bp, 31 predicted proteins | sample LinPmetageLP28_FD_184041 | JGI IMG/M metagenome (GOLD analysis project Ga0209535, IMG submission 184041) | Marine viral communities from the Pacific Ocean - LP-28 (SPAdes) (version 2) | ecosystem: Environmental > Aquatic > Marine > Oceanic | place: Pacific Ocean | collected 2009-08-22 | reverse complement strand
CTTCACCTTTCTTACGTTTGAAAGTGTCGGAAACATATTTGTGTGCTTGGGAATAATTCACATCACAAGCATTTGCAATGGCTCTCACCACGCAATCATTTGACTCGCTTTTAGCTGTTTGATCAGAACCACTAATTGCATAACCACTTTTAAAATTCTTTAACATAACCTTTATTTTTATTTAATTAATAATAACGTTAATGGCCTCAACTCATTAACACCGTGAATATACGAACAATACCTCGGGTATCCAAGCCTTTTGGCGGGAGTCTTTAATTAAACCCAACCAATAGCAGCACCGTAGAATTGATTTAATGTCATGGTATTTAAACCAGGTGTTGGACGGCGGAGATCATCATTACGTTCATCACCGTAGGCATTCTTACCAGTGAAATTACCATATCGACTGTAGCATTCCTGATAATAAACAATGCCGTTGTCGCGGTCGACTTTCAAACACAGGCTAGCACCTGTATTACTAAAGTTATCACTAAACATTTTACCTTCATATCCCTTCAACTCATTAACCATCTCTAAACTTAACTCTCTTACACTATACATAACCTTTATTTTTTAATTAACAAATGCTTGGCTTCACGCCCCATTTACCCCGTAAATATACGAACAATTCCTCGCTTCTCCACGCAAGGTGCATGATACTTTCAATGCTTCGTTGTGAATAGTTGTGAACAGCCGTAGCTCCGTGGTGTTCACAAGTATATACTCGTTACCTACGGTAAAGCTTGGATGAGCGGGGGCAAGGGGTTAACACGAGTTAATGTTTGTACTACATTCCCCTACCCACGTTTATCACATACTATCGATGTGTTTCTTCCACGTGTCATACTTGGCCATTTGTTTGTCATACTTACGTTTAGATATGCGCCTACTACGCTCCTCAAACCAACACCACACGAATGTAAAGGCAAATATGCCAACTACACCCAAAATACCCGCTACCGCTTCACTCATAACTTAATAATTTTTATTAATACTCATTTGCATCGTCGTAATCCTCACCGCGACGACTATCTCCACCGTCACTGAAACTATCATACTCATCATTATCCTCATCTACCCATTTACTGTTTGGGTTCTGTTGCTCATAAGCTTTTGGAGAAGGCATATTGGAATAATTGCACCACTTGTCCTCATCCTTTTCTTTATTTATTCTATCAATAGTATCCATCATAGCAGCTAAATGTGCTCTATAATTCATCCTATCAGTAAACGACATTGTTTCAAAATTAATAATATCCTTATTTACTTTCATATTATTTATTTAATGATTTCAACTCCTGCTTTAATGTAAAATACTCAGTTAAAAACTCACTTGGGTAAGTATAAATCTCACCTTCATAATAACTCGTCTTCAACTCTTTAACTTGATGTTTAACTCCAGCAATTGAAGCAGCATAAGCTACCTTTTGACCTAATTGACCACCGGCAGCATGTCCTAAATGATCATACAGTGAAATAAATTCACCACCATATTCTTTTTTACTCATCATAACTTGTATTAATTATTCCTCCAATAATTTTTGTATCAGCCAAGTGGGAGGTATCATTTGGATCATACTCATGAGGTTTAGTTTGTATAACAACTCCCCCATTTATAGGAGAAAACCCTTCTATAATAACATTAAATTCATCATCATACACAACATGAGATAACATTTGGCCTATTTTCAAAAACGGACCACCTGATGGATCAATAAAATCATCTCCTGTACGACAGTAATTAAAATCACCTTTCATTAATACATTACCATCTTTCGTCTTAGTAAATGTATAAACGTCACCATATCTATTTCTATACTCCATAATTACAATTGATTAAAATGAATTTGATTAATTAACACTTCCAAATCACGCTTAACAGTACCTACAGCACCATCTTCTAAGTCAGCTTGCATTTGCCTTAACCTACGATATAATTTTTCTTTTAATTTTTTATCCATAATATTCTTCTATTAATTTAATTTTAACTTCTTCACTAATCTCATTAGTTTGATATAATTTTTCTATTAGTTCTACCATTATTACAAATTTAATGTTTTACATTTTAATATAATCTCATCTGCTGATTTAGCTGACTGAACAATAGCCATTACTTTAGCAACTTGATCTGTATTCAACCAACCACAAACCATATCCAGACCATCATTAAGAGGAATAATTGGATTACCATCAACATTATCATTAAACACAGCAATTTCAGCTGATGTTGACTCCCAAAATTTATCTTTCATTTCATCACCAAATTGACCATCACTTTTCCTTTGACAGTAGTTACCTATTCCCCATTGAACGGACAATCTAAAACCATTATCAAAGGTCATTTGAAAACCTTTATTGTGCGTACTATTAAACTTACTCATAACTTTTATTTTTTAACAATTAATTCTAAATTATTACCTTCAAATTTGATGCCTACAACTTCCTTTTTATTATCAACTTCAACCTTCTTGATAAATTTATTTAAATCAAATGCTCTAAACATAAGACCACCTAACGCTTCACCATCAAATCCATCTTTCCAAAATACTTCTTGCTCAAACTTTTCCATAGCTTATGATCTTGTTCTTGAAAATTTACCATTATATTGATACATTATTCCTAATGTAGGGTGGGTAATATTATTACCAAACTGAATCTCCTCAGCTAACAATTTAGACATTGCTTGACATTTGAGAGCAGTAACAAATACAGTCCCATTAATAACCTTTGAATTGGTTGGATTTAAATTTACTTTTTTTGACATAACTTTTATTTAATTTACTTGTGTTCTATTGGCTTCATGCCTCATTTACCCCGTAAATATACGAACAATATCTTGCTTCTCCAAGTTTTTTATTGGAAGTCTTCGTCAATAGGTATAGTAATTTCGGTAACATCCATACTTTCAATATGTCTATTTCTACCAATCTGCTCCATTGTAAATTTAATATCTTTAGTTCTAACTTCTAACACTTGTTCTTCATCTTTATCAAATTCTTGAAATTTGATTTTGTAAATTTTGCTTGTTTTTTCCATATTTTAATCTATTATTACTGTTTTAGGTCCTGGTATTGTTTGTCCATCATATTTTTCTCTATCAAATAAAGTAGCATCTTCACCTCTATGAAGCACATTAGCTTCTTTTAAAAATAACTGTTTATATTGGTTTCCTTGTAGAAAACTAGTTTCCCATAAGTCACTTTTTTCAAATCTATTATTCTTAAACATATTAGATCTAAATATTCCAGGATTCATTGAAAAGTTATTTACTCTAACACCTACCCAAGTTCTAACACCACCTCTTTCAGCTATACAATGTCTATAGCCATTAGGATAAGGATTGGCCCAATAAGTTTCATTATAATCATGATTTCCACAATAATCCCAACATTCTGTTACTAATGTATCAGCAGGCATTTTTCCATTTTCATGTACTTGTAAATCCCAATGACCATTAAATGTAATTAAATCAATATCATCATTAAAATTCATAAATTGTAAATGTTTAGGTAAATCAAGAGGTGAAATAAATTCCCAATCATCTTCTATTAAAAAGAAATACTCAGTATCATCTGCTAACTTACTTATAAAATTTAGCTTATCAACCCAACCAAATTCAATACTATTATTAAATGTTATTGTTGTAACTTTTTCATTATCAAAAATGTTTGTTAATAACCCTTCCATTGATGCTCTATCAGCCCAAGTTGATCTATCATCTAAAATATAAACTTTATCAGTTAAATTATTAATATCTGGGCATTGTTTAACTAAACTTTCTATAGTTTTACTGAAGAATTCTAATCTTCTTGCTGTTGAAAATAATAATATCATTTCTTTTTAATCTTATTAGTGTTAGAATCTATTTCCCATCCACACCCTTCTGGGTATATTTTATTTTGATATTCAATTTTAGCTGAAATATCTCCAGGACCAGTTGTATTCATATCATTAGTCCATGTATAGTGATATGGATTTACTAGTTCTTTAGGTATTTCATTAATTCCTTGTTTCCTATAATCAAAATCATCATTAAACCACCAATGCATATCAAAATAATATTCTTTAATCCCACCATGTTTTTTTATCCAACCAGCACTAAATCTACTCCAATCTTCAATTTCACCATCTCCAACTACATTTTTAAATATAGTGTTGTAAATAGCATGCCCAGGATTATCTATAATATATTGAATTAAATTATTAGCTTCACGAGTAGAGTAAAATTCATCAGCATCTACTTGAATCATTAAATCAATATCATTTTCCCTCATCCAAGGAACACATTTATTCCTCATTTCATGATCCTTTAATAAATTGTCATTATTACCATCTGTAGTAAACAATTCATTAATAACCCCATTATCTTTTAATTGTTGTAGTAACTCTAATGTTTTATTATTTTTATTTTCATAACCCAACTCATAATATTCCTTAAATTGCCCACTTCCAACCCAAATTTTAATATCATATTTGATTTTAAGTTCTTTCCAAGGTTTAATAATTTTTTCAATTGTTTTTTCACAATTATAAGCTAAAAGTTGTATTCCTATTTTCATATTACTGCTCTTCCTTTTAAGTTATTCCAATCTTGCTCTGGTCTTACTTCCAAATTTGTTTTCCATCCTGCTTTTATAGTATTCATAGGTGTTCCTAAATCATCACCCATAGTAACTAAAGCATTTACATCTTTAGGAAAACAAGTACCTCCATATCCTAATTTACCATCAGGTCCTGGTACATGCAAATGACTATCACCTATTCTCCCATCAGCAGCAAATCCATGCATTGCATCCTTCCAATTTGTACCTAAAGCATCAGACATTCGTTTAAATTCATTTATAATTGATACTTTAGTAGCAAAAAATGTATTATTCATGTATTTAATAAGTTCTGCTGTAGTTGGATCTGTTTGAATATAATGTCTATTCATAAAACGTTGTTCAAATAATTTTTTAACTTTATTACATAATACAACATCTCCTCCAAAAATAATTCTTGCTTGAGTAAGCATGTCTAATTTAGATGTTCTTTCAGTTAAAAATTCAGGACTAAATATAATATCTAATTCTTTAAATCTTTCAATTAATTTTTCTGTAGTTCCTGGTAATACTGTGGATTTAATTATATAAATGGGTCCTTTAACAGCATTTATAAACACATTTTCAATAAATGATAAATTTTGAGAACCATCTTCATTCATAGGTGTGGGAACAGCTATAAATACAAAATCACATTCAAGAGTTGAAGCTAAATTATGTGTTGACCTTAAGGGATCTATATCATAAACCCTAACTTCAGATGTTGGGCTAAAAGCAAATGATTGTGATTCACCTACAAACCCATTACCAATAATTCCTACTTTATAATTCATTTATCCAATTTTTTAATTTATGTTTTGGTTTCCAATTTAACTTTTTATAAGTATCTTCCAAATCCGAAGAATGATCCATTCTATCTCCCGGTCTTGCTGGTAGAAAATTATAATCACATTCAAATAATTCAGCTAACTCGAACATACTAAAACTTTCTGATGAACCCAACTGATATTCATCATTTTCATCACGCTTCCATGCAGCTATTAACCCTTCAACAGTATCTTCTACATGAGTGTAATTTCTTCTTTGTGTACCTGGGGATACTATACTTAAGGGTAAACCTTTTCGTTTTTGTTTTTCAAAGATGCTTATAACTGTTTCCCACCCATCATTACATGAATCTTGATAAGGGCCATAATTATTATAAAAATAGCAAATAGAATATTGTAATTCAAACCAATTACCATAATTTTTAATTAATTCTGTGTTCTTTGCTTTAGAAAACGCATAAGGGGAAGAATTTGCACCATCTTCTGAGTATTTTGTGCTAGAGCCTGCATAGATTAATTTAATTTTATATTTTCTACAATACTCTATTACTTTTGATGTAGAATACATATTAGTTTCAACAATATCTGCAATTCCTTTAAAACTAGGTACTATTTTTGAATATTCTCCAAGATGAAAGACAGCATCAACATTTTGTCCAATTAATATATTTTCAATATTTCTACAATCGCTATCAAAGTAAGTAGCACCTTCTATGTGATTACTTCTGTTTCCACTAACATAATTATCAATTACAATTACATTATGGTTTAAATTAATTAATTTTTTGACTAAATTAGTACCTATAAATCCAGCACCACCTACTACTATTATATCCATTTTAATTATTACTTATATGAAAAATTACATTATTATAATACTCTATAAAATGATCATTATACAAATCCCATTTAACATTAACACCATCTACTGAAAATACCTCAACTGTTTTAAATAATTTTAAATACTTATCTCTAAAGTGTCTAAAATCAATTTTTTGATCAACTTCTCCAAGATGCCATTCTCCAACTATACATCCTACATTATTAAGTAAGTACTCAATATTTTCATCAGTAAAAATTTGGTATTCTCCCCCTTCACAGTCTAGCTTTAAAAAATCAATAAAACCAATTTTATGATTATTTAAAAACTTACTAAATTTAATTCCATCCATGTTTTTTTCCCCACCATATAATTTTATATTATCTAAATCACCATATGATAAATTATTTTCATTAATGTGTGAAATTCCCTTATTAATAAAAGTAATATTTTTATTATTACTTAAATTATTCGTTAAACATTCAAACATATTTTTACTAGGTTCTAAACAATAAACATAATTAGGTTTTTTTTCAATAATTGAGTTTGTAAATACTCCACTACTAGCCCCAATATCTACAACAATATCATTTTCTTTGACTTTAAAAACATCTTCATATTGACTTTTTCCTGAGAATTCTTTAATTAACAATTCTTTCATACTTAATTCTGTATTCCCCCAATCCCAATTTTTAAATTTCATATAATCTTTTATTGTATTGTATCCTATTTGAGCTATATTTTCCCAATTAAAATTTTCATGTATTATTTTACTATCTTTTAAAGCTTTACTAAAATATCTTGGATAATTTTTATAAACCTCTAAAATTTGCCTTTCTAAATGAAGAATATTAGGCTCATAATAATTACCTATTCCTAAATTATCTTTAACTTCACCTACAACATTAACAGGTAACCCTTTTCCTTCAGCAAATTGTAATTGTCCGCTGCAGTTTGAATAAATAGAAGGTATACCACAAGACATAGCTTCAATTAAAGGTAAATTCCACCCTTCACTTCTGGAGCAGGATAAAAACACATTAGTATTTTGGATTAATTTAACATAATCCTTACGTGATAAAAAAGATAATATTTTAATTTTATCAGTGTTTATATTATAATGCTTTAACCTTTCTTCAGTACTATCCATTCCATCAGTTGCATATTTATTATCTACAACTAAAACTAACTCAACACCATCAATATCTTTAAATACTTTATTAAATGATTGAATCATTTCAGTTGTATATTTTCTATACTCCCACCTTCCTATAATTAAAAATTGAAATTTGGATTTTTTTATTTTATTTATTGGTTTGAAAGTTTCAATATCTACCCCTTCAGGTACTACTTTTACTTGTTCTACACTTGCTCCTTGTTTAATAGTACAAGCTGCTTGCCATTTAGAAGGCACCCAAATTTGATCAAATTCTAATAATTTATTAAAAAATCCTTGCTCTTGTAAAGTAGATTCCCACACATTATAAGCAATTGAAGGATTATTGTAGTTGTCATAAAATAAGTGATGACTAGATCCTGCTAAAACTATATCAATGTTTGGTTCAAAATTATCACCATGTTTACTATAAATAGGATATGTATTTCTTTTATCCCCACTCCATAACCACTGATTTAATAATAGTTCTTTATCTGTATTATTAATATAATCCTCATTATTATGGGGTTCTTCACTCATACCTTCCCAACTATTACCTATTGTAAAATTATTTACTTTTACTTTACAATGTTTAGATAAATGTCTAAAGAAATCACGAGAATGGTTATTATAACCTGTTGGACCTATATAAGTAGTATGAGCTAAAACCTTGGGATTCATTAAATAACTTTATTATAAATATCTAAAATTTTTACTTGCATTCAATTTATTTAAAGTATCTATATTATAATTTTGTAATTTTGCTATATGAAAATACAACTTTTCAGTTGTGTCTCCAAATTGCTCCATAATATCCTGAATATCTTGTTTACTAATTTTGAATTCTTTGCTTAATTTAGTTTTTAAGTTATCCATTCTTTCATATTCAGTTTTCATTCCATCTTCAAATAATTTATTATAACGTTTTCTAGCACGTAATTCAATTTCAAGATAAAGTCTATCTTGCTCTGGTTCCCTACCTTGGTAATTATCAATAAATTCTTTTTGCTCATCTTCCATCCAAATCAGTTCCCACTCAGCTTGTTGAAAATACTCAGGATATTCAAAATCACCATTTCTAATTTTATCTAAAAGTGAAAACTTATAAGGTAAAGATTTATGAGTTCTAAAACGCCTCCACCAGTAAAATGGTAATGCTCTTCTTCCACTAGGTTTTTTAGGTATTCTCATACTCCTAAATATTTTTTATATTTTGGATCCATTTTATCATAGTATTTTGTAGTTTGTAAACTTCTATGAGCTAAATATATGTCCTTTTTGTTGTTTATCAAAACCATAAAGCAAGGAGCTAGTGATCTTGCATTAAACCCATCAACTTCTAAATCATCATTAGGATTTATACATAATGCTTTCCAATTACTTAAATCTAATGTTTTTAATGTAGTATTTAAAAATTTTTGATAACGTTTAGTTTCTCTTTCATCTAATTCGTCATTTTGTATAAAAACTGCTGAATTCTTCCCAGATCCAACAAAATTATGCATGCAAATTATAAAATCATTGTCAGAACTCAAAGTATCTATGTAAATATTATCATCCTCCCGTTCTTTTTTTGCAAAAGGACAAGTAGGCATACCATTATACTCATCTCTTGGTACTTCTAGTACATATTTAATATAATCTAATACCTTACTTTTCATTTAATACTTTGATTATTAAATCTCTTAATTCTTTCCTAACAATAGTATTATGAATCCATCTATCTAACATTGCATCTATTTCTTTCATTAGAACCAGTATCCAGATATTAATTTATAAAGAACCATTATTATAATTCCTATGTAAGCTACCATAGCTCCTTTAGCAGATGCTTCATATTGTTCTTTAGTTCTTCCTTGTCTATATTTGTTGTCTTCTTCAGTCATAGTATTTAGTGATTAATGGGTTTAATGCGTTTAAATCGCAGTTAAATGCGCATAAAACGCATAATTTTTACATATCTCGTATATCTCCGTGGATTATTTTTACAGTTGGAAATCTTAAAGAAATTCCTCCTTTATCGTTTTTAGTTTCTTCAAAATATTGAACAGTAATTGTTTTTCCAACAATTGATCCATCCATATACTCTAATCTTTGCTCTTGAGTAAAACCACTTCCAACTTTAACAATGTGACCTTTATGCTCAATCCATACTTGTGATAGCATAGTCATTGACTCTGATTTACCATCTCTAACAACCTCATGATTATCTACATCCCAACCTAATACTTCATACTCAGCATCGTGAAATGACTTAACTTTAACTAAATTTTTAGTACGTTTACCTTCATAACCCACATCTTTACGTAACATTAAACCTTCCCAACTATCTTTATTCTCAATAGTATTCCAATATTCAAAGTGATCCTGATCTGTAATTAAAGTTTGGTGAGTAAAGCGTAAAATACTTTCATCAATGAATCTACCTCTTAACCACTGCTTTAATACAATCAATCTTGGATATAATGTTCTTTCACTTTTCTCAGCTTCAAATTCTTTTCTAGTAAGCATATCAAATATCATAAATGCTGGGTTAGCAATTTGATGATCTTTACGTCTTAATTGTTTCATAACGCCTTGAAAATCTTCATTACCATCTTCATCAACTAAACAAACCTCACCATCAAATACACTGTTAATAATACCTGTTGCTTCAATTGCTTCCTTGACCTTATTTAAGGTAGTAAATTCTTTACCCATTCTACTATAAAGCTTACAATTACCTTCTTCATCAGTAATAGCTAAACAACGAACACCATCTAACTTTCTTGAAACCCACCATCTATCATTCCAATCACATTTACCTTTATACTCTTGAGCTAATGCAACTTTAAATGTAGGTATAAGACCTGGTACGGCTTTGTTAATAATAGAATCTCCACATCTAATTTTAAGATCTTTATCTATAATATCATAAATCAAATCCCAATCAATGTTTTTAGTAGCAAATCTATTAACCAACTCAATGGCAGCATGGCCTGTAACTTCTCTATTAGTTAATTTATCTAACAACTCAAATAATGTGTAATCAGTGTAACTAACTTTATCACTGTTTTTCTTACACGTTTTACTAGTAACATGATATTGTTTGTAAGGATTGTAAGTATACTCAAGTACACCATGTATCCACTCAGATTGCTCTTTAATTATAGCAATTTTTTCCAAGCTACTACTTGTAGCTCTCATTTTCTCAATAAATATTTTTAATTCAGTCATATTAATAAGTTTCAAATTCAAATTGTTTTTTCTCATGGTCATGCTCACTGTAAATGTTTAAATTCAAAAATTCATTTTCATTTAAGTAAAACATGTTTTCCTTTTCGGTTGGATCCCAACTAATAACAAAATCAACCTCCTCTTTGGTCAATATCATTTTAGTGTTAACTAACATTTCAAACTTCTCATTTTTTAACTGCTCTTCATACAAATACTCTGTCATAACCTTTATTAATTTTAGTGATAAATGCTTGGCTTCATGCCTCATTTATACGTGAATATACGAAAGAGGATTGGCTAAGCCAACCCCTTACGCGTTTTTCTTCAACATATCTTCAATATAATTCCTCTGGTTTTCAGTTTTTTTACTTTCAGCTACTTCCCTCCAAAACCACTTCTTTATAAACTTATTCCATATCCAACTTCTCATTTATATACTTTCATTTGTTTAATTTCATTTAATATACGACCAAGTAACCCACTATTACTAGAAGTTAAACGTCTATTTTCATTAATTTGCTCTTGCAAACGCTTAGTGTGATCGATTTTAGGAGTTGAGTATTGCTTCCAATCTAACCAGAAGCCAATAGCAACAACTACATTCATTCCAAGCGAAGCAAAAAGGATTTTTACGTCACTATAAACATCAAGCGAAAGCGAAAGGTGAAAATGTCCCACCATCCAAAAAGGAATAGCTAGCTGTTGACTTATCCAAATTAATATAAATTTAATAAACTTCATCATCTTCTTTTGTTAAACCTCTAAAGCGCTTTACATTTGGCTTCATTTTATTATTTTTGGGCTCATCAATTTCCAAAGTTGCTCCACAACTATCGCATTGATATAATCCAGTCGTCCAATTCATACTAAATTCTTCAGCTCCACATTTTAAGCAAGGGTGAAATGGATTCATTTCATCATCAAACTCATTGTAATTAACTTTACTCATTTTCCTCTAATATTTGAGCTTCCTCAATTGTTTCACACATTAAAAAGTGGGTTGGTGTTCTCAAAACATGATCACACCCTAAGTAATCTCTCCATGCTTGTAGGAGCTCCATATTTAATTTATTTTGACCTTTTTGCTCAAACACATGGACAGGCGTCTCTCGCTTAACCACATAGGCTTGATCATTTACATATTTTAAGTAATCGGTTATCATCGTATATACGTATTAACTGGATATTAGTTGTATAAAAGCTTTTTAGCTTCTTTTACCTCGCTTTGTTTTAAATTCACTAATAATTTGTTTATTTGCTTTTGCTTTTTTTTCCGCTATAATTTGTCTATAAATGGGGCTTTCCCACTCACAACCCCTATATTCTCTTTTTTTCATATACTATTTTAAATGCTTCTTCTAATGTTATTCCTTCACTTTCGGGTCTAAACCCAACCATAAATCCTTTTTCATCAACATCTAATTCATCTAATTCACCATCAAACCAACAATCATCATGATAATGAGCCCACCAACCATTTTCTAGTAAGTATTGTCTTTTATTTATTTCCATAATACTTGAATACAAACTAACAATAAAGATAAACATAAACTAACTAATGTTTTAGCACTTATACCTTCATTAAAATGAAATCCAACAAATATAGCGTATATAATCATTCCAATTCCAAATCCAATAAATCTAGCAGGCCATAGTAAACCTCCTACACCTGCTACAGTATACTTTGTTCCCCAAATATAAAAAAACGACAGTATCATACCACATGCTGCTACTATAATTTCATTTTTCCTAAACCAATCTGTTGATTTTAAAAATTGCCCATTTAATTGATAAAATGTTAATATATGAGCTATTAAAAACATACCTGCTCCAATTACTAAATCTCCTATCTTAATCATACTTATTTTTTTCTAAATTGTCCTGTTATAAGCATCCAAATAAAATTTATAATAACCCAAGGCCATATAAATATTAGGATGAATCTCTCTAAATTTTCAAATTTTACTTTTGTGTAGTTTGAAGCTATTTCTACCAAAAAGGCAAAAATAACTCCAATTACTAAATAATTTATTATAACCATAATTATGCCATTCCATTTATAGGCTCATCAAACAACCAATTCACCTTATTTTTACTATTCAAGTTGAAAAACAACTTATTACCATTTCCACCTCTACGGTTTTTACTAAAATGAAAAAATCTACCTCCATCACTATCAAATTTTAAATGACCCATTGCTGTTGTCATATGCTTAATCTTATTTGACCCAACAAATGTACCACCTTTAGTAACTTGTTGAATAATCAAGAATGTTGAATTTATTTTTTCATCATTATTTGCTTGATTATGCTCATCTAGTAATTGCAAAATACGATTGGTATTTGACTTACCAGTACCTCCAAAATAATCAACATAATTATCTGAAATTTCAGCAAGTGAATCAATCAAAACACAATCATAACCCTCTTTAAGTGCAGTTCTAAGAACAACATCAGGATTAACTTCACTATAATCACCCATAAATAGGATATCTAGCTCTCCAAATTTTGGAAACCTACGAACATAACCAACCATGTCAATCGCATTCATTTCACCTGAAATAAACAAACATTTTTTACCTTTTGCTTGAAGATCTCCTAAAACATCAAGTAATACTGTTGTTTTACCAACACCTGGATCACCAGTAATTACAACATTTGTACCAGGCATAACACCACCTTCCATACTGAAGAAAGCATCAACTTTAGTACCTGTTCTCATAGGTTCAAACAATTTCTTGTTGAACTCCATGTCATTCATTTTTACTGTTTTAACATTCAATTTCATAGTAGTTGTTTCAACAACTTGCTTACTTGGACGACCTCTTTTTACTTTGTTTTGCATAACCTTTATTTAATTAATTTAACATTTTTGGGCTCTCACCTCATTTACCCTGTAAATATACGAACAGGATCTCGCTTCTCCACATTTTTTAGCAATTACTTTCATTAGCCATTTCATGATCTAATTTAGAACCATCATCTAGGCTTTGTACATCTAGCATTTCTTTATACTCATCGGTTGTTATATGACCACCATTTAAACCTACCCATAGGTCTATTACTAAATTTACTTTTTCTTGATTATTCATAACTTTTATTTTAATTTTAAATGCTTGGCTTCGCGCCTCATTTACCCGTAAATATACGAAGGGAATCTGGCATAGCCAAATTCCCTCGCATAAATCTACTAGAAATTTTTATTATTTTCTATCAATAAAGAATTTAGATAAAATTACTAGTGCTATTAAACCAACAAACCCACCTTCACCGAAGCTATTTAATAGAGTTGTTAAATTTGCAACTACATCCATTCCGAATACAGTTGTGCCTGTTAAGACATTCCATAGAATTGCTACTGGTACTACTGCCATCATAATTGACAATAATCCACTAAAAAATCCTGTTACATACTTGATTACATTTTCCATTTTAATTTTAATTTAAGTTAAACAATATTAAAACTTCAATCCAAACCCTAACTGTAAGTTAGTAGTTTTAGCTTGTGTATCATATACAACTTTAGGATCTAGGAATACTCC
>Ga0209535_1001838_pt1 | contig 14103 bp, 21 predicted proteins | sample LinPmetageLP28_FD_184041 | JGI IMG/M metagenome (GOLD analysis project Ga0209535, IMG submission 184041) | Marine viral communities from the Pacific Ocean - LP-28 (SPAdes) (version 2) | ecosystem: Environmental > Aquatic > Marine > Oceanic | place: Pacific Ocean | collected 2009-08-22 | reverse complement strand
TTACCTTGAAAACCTGCTCCACCTGCATATCTTGCTATTTGACCACCTGCATAAATTTTACCAGCGCTTTTTAAAGAATCACCTATTCTGCCTGTTTGATCAAAACTACCAATACCAGCCATTGCGGCTGCAACTGCTGGGTTAAAAGGAGCAATAAAAGGAGCAGCTTTAACTGCTATTGCTGAAATTTCATTGGGTATGACTTTTCTAACAAAACTTTTAATTGAACTTCCAATACCAAAATTTTCTCTAGGAGCAACTTGCATGATGCCGCCGTTTGCTTGTAATTGTCTGTTCATTAAAGATCTAGATATCGCCATAATTTAAATATATTTATACTGTTAAGCAGGCGTAGAAATCCTGTAAATATTATACTTTATTTGATTTTTTTAGACTCGTCAACAGATTTGAAAGGTCTTCCTGCTTGCCACAAATCATCTCTAAATCGACCCGTATAACAATATTCTCCGACGTGAGTTATAGGGGCATCTATATAAGCATATACCTTACCTCCTATATCCGTCCATCTTTGACAAAATCCAAAGTCTTCTCCAAAATATCTTTTAGTTTTAAGGTCGTGTAATGTGTCAAATAAATTGTACATATTGTCTTTTTTAATCTCTTTACCATTAATGTTGGTAGGCTGATATATCTCTAAATGAGGGTATTCTTTAATCATTTTTTCAAATACATTTCTTTTAATCAACATACATCCAGTTGGGGCATGAGTGAGTTCCATTAATCCCTGGTCCACGCTTATTGAATTAGGGTTCTCTACTTTAACAGGAAAGGTAAATCCTGCTGTAGCCAAGTCTTTTTCATTACTAATAGCATCTTCTTTAGTATTAAGTCTTCGCCATATTTTATCCCAACTTAAAAGTTTCATTGGATAAGGACAAGATATAATATCTTTATCGAACTCTAACATTTTAAAAATAGTTTTATGACTAAAATCAATATCAGAATCTATAAATAACAGATGAGTATAATTATCCTTATGGTTTAAAAATTCTGCTACACATAAATTTCTACCTTGTGTAACTAACGATGATTTAAGTAATGTAAAACTACATTGTATTCCTTCCTGAGAACACGCCATTTGAAATTTTAACACTGCTTGACAGTAGTGCATACTAACATCACTATGGCAAGGAGTACACACCATAATTTTGTGAGGTGAAGTGCCTAAGTTTATTTCAGTTACTTTATTTTCTACCTTATTAGTTTTAATTGTTTGATAGGTATCATCATTTGCTGCTTCAGTTTTGTCTACGTTAAACCATATGGGTTCATTTGGATTTGGCATTTATAGCTCCTTTTAAAAATGTAGTCCACGCAGAGGCTTGTTTTGGCCAAGAATAATATATCTGAGTGTAATTAGATTGAGTTGTTAGATGACTGTGTATTTGTGGCTCGTGTAAAGTTTCTGCTGCAGCAGCAATACCATAGGCAAACTTTTCTGCTAAAGCTTTATAATTACTATCATAAGGAATATACATTGGAAACTCTGCTCCTGTTTCAAACAAAGCTCCATAATCTGTTACAATACTATATAATCCTGCTGACATTGCTTCCAATAAAGAAATACATGAAGTCTCTTCAAAGATACTAGGATAAACATACATATTATAATCTGGTAAATGTTCTCTAATGTATTCGTTGGGTTTATATCCGATGTAATTTACATTGGGTAAGGATTCAGCTTGATCATATAATGCTTTATAGTTATGATTATTTTGTTCATAAAACTCTTTACCATATACTTCACACGAAGAATAAACATCTAAAGTAATTAATGGGTTTTTAATTAATTGCATTGCACCAAGTAAAATAGATAATCCTCTCCAGGGTGTATTCTGGTGAATTATTCTAATAGGTTTACCTTTTTTATAATGTGGAGATTGCTTTATTTTCTCAACTCCATTTTTAATAACCACACATTTTTCAGTAGGAATACCAAACATCATTCTAAATTTTTCATAGTTCCAGTGAGAATTAAAAACATACCAATCGTATTTATGATGATTAGATTTATCTTTAAACCAAGGATATAAATTAGGTTGATCGTAAGAATTTTTTTGCCAAAGTACATTAAGTTTATTAGGATCTAAAGGTACTTTACCTGGTACACTAGTACAAATTTGTGCTTGATCTAATAAGTTTTTATCTACGTATTGATGTAGAAAACCTAATTGTAATTCAGTTCCCCCTTTAGGGTTTTGGTTTCTTATTTTCATTCATAACTTTCTGGAAAACATCCAATCCTTTCGGTGAGACATGAACTGTAACATCGGTTACAATATCAGAACCCTCTACTTTCTCTTTAGACGTTTCGCCTGTTTTTGTGTTTCTATAAATTGTTATAGTTGTACAATCTATTTTATGTATATTATCCGTTTTCATTCTCTCTGTTTATAAGCGCATAACTAACTACTACTTTAAGTTTATTAGCAGTTTCTGCTTGAGCTTTTATAGCATCTCCTGCTTCTAAATTCAACCCTTGTTCTGTAGCGTTGACTGTGCTTGTAGCAGGTATGTCTTTTCTAAAAAATTCTACATCTGTACTAGCAGATGAATCTCGTAAGTCACAATTAACTAGTACGGCTCCGGTACTATTATTAGATACATATACAGATTTTATAATAGCTATAGCAGACGTAGATATTGTTAAAAGAGTTGTCATGGCCGTTCCGTCTAATATTTTGCTAGCGTTTTTATATTGTATTGTCATGATAAAAAGTAATTAAAAGCGTCTTGTTCGTTTTTTAAATCTTCTTGAAAAGAAAAATTAAGTTGTTGTTTCATAGTAGTCATAGACTCAATAATTTGTCTTTGATTTTCTACGTCATACTCTTGTGCAGGTTCAGGTATATAGTTAGTTAGTTTAGCCATTACGCTCTATTTATTTTTCTTAATGTCTTAGCAAACCTAGCTCTTTGACCTAATTTACCTTTTGCCTTAGCTGCTTTATTTAATTTATCTAAAGGTATCTTTTCACCTTTTTTAATATTTAAAGCTTTTCTTAAAGAACCTGGTTTTTTAATTGCTTTTTTAATATTTAATCTTTTAGTCATTATCTTCTCCCGTCTGGTTGTGCATCCATTCTAAAACTACCATAACGCCAAGTTTCACCCGCAGCGTCGTTTTCAACTTTTAATGATAGTAATCTTCCTCTCGCTCTAGTGTCTACTTTATCAGTAGTGCTGGTTATTGTAAAGGGACCTAAAGGGGAAGCTGTTTGAGCATCGGACGGATAATCGGATATAAATAATGTTACTTTGGAGTTACCTACTAAGAATTTATAATCAGGCATAAATCTTCTCATTGACATAAATAATTCTCCATCCTCAATATCAAAATCTCCTGATCTTATAAAAGCATTAATTGAAGTTCTGCCTGAACTATTGACTTGATCCGTTCCTGTTTCATGAGCATAATATATACTTGCACCATATAAATTAGTAATTCCTAAAATACTTGAAAAAACGGGAGTATCTGTAGTCTCGTAATCGGTTGCGTAAGGGTTATTAAATACACCTTGATCCTGATAAGTGGTTCTATCAAGAGAAGAAGTGGTCCAAACATTTTCTTGGTAATTATATGTTACACATCTATCAATTTGTTCCGATCCTGATTTTGGATAAAACCAATTTACTTCAGTATATAAAGAATTAGGAGAAGAAAAAACTACATCAGCGGAATCAAAATTAAGACCTAAGTTTCCATTTTGAGTAGTAAATACAAAGTCTTCAACTAAACATGGAAGAGCTTTTACTGTACCATCGTACATAAAAAACCCGCCTTCATTAGACATCCAATACACTGCACCATTAACATAAGAAGCGGCGTGCTGTCCTATACAACCACAGTTAGTACCAACTTGTCTAACACTGAACGTAAAAGGTGGCCCAACAAATTGAATTACATAAGCTGCAAGGTCCGTTAATACAAAAACATAATCTTTACCTTGTAAAGCTGCTCTTATTTGATTACCTGTATCTAATCTAAAAGTACCCGCAGTATTAGTAGCAGTAGGTAAATAAGTATTTAAATCTTCTTGGTTTGAGAATCTTACAAACATAGGGTCTTGAGTTGCAGAATTACCAATAGTTGTTTCAGTTCCAAAATGAAATAAGTGTCTATCTCTGTCTGAGACTAACGTAAATCTGCTTGCTGTTGGATTACCTGTTGTCACAGAACCGGATGTTGATTGAGAAGCTCTTACTCCTCTTGCACTAGAGGCTCCTGCGTTCCAAGTAAATGTTTTGCCATCAAAAATAGTTGCAACTAATACTTCTCCAAAATTATCTAAACTCCAATTACCGGGATCTAAAGTTACAGTGCTTGTAGATCTTTCTGTTCCCCAAGTTTCATCTCCCCAAGCAGATGTTCCCCAACCATATCCTGAAGTTTGAATGGTTGGTCCAACTATAATATAAGGATTAACAGTTGCAGCTCCTGCTGCAGTCATGCCAGATCCTCCTTCATTTCTTACAGCTTGAACAGTAAATTTATCAACTGTTGCAACTGTTAAAATTTCATAAACTTTTTCTAATTCAGCTGCGGTATAGTCTGATGCGCCTGTAACAGTCACAGAAGATAAGGTCACATATCTTCCGACTTTTAGACCATGTGATCCTTTATTAACTTGTAATACATTTGATCCATTAACAGTTGTTAAGGTACATCCTGTTATAGCTGTATCTAATGGAGTAATATCAAAAAAAGCATTACCATAATATAAAAATAAACCTTGAGAAGTTCCAATAGCAGCATAGCGTTCTCCTGCTAATGAAGTAAAAGAAATCTGTGCTCTAGCTGCGCCAGGTAAAGTTTCTTGAGCCACAGTAAGTTGCTCCCAACCTCCTATTTTTTCTGGCGCGGTATATCTAAAACGCACAAAATCTCCATCTACCCATTGTCCTGGAAGAGCGGAAGGTACGCTTTGTTTATTAAAACCAGCTGCAAAATTTACTTTTTTTAAGGCCATAATTGTACTATATATTAATTACTAATGCATGAAAAGAAAGAAATATATGCAGAAATAGACTTTAATCTATTAAAAAATTCTTTTAACAAAGAATGGTTAAATTTAGTGTCTGATATGTATGTAGATCATGTAGGAGAATTATCTAATAACTATTTTAACGATCAAGGTTTATTTAAAGGAAGATGGGAAAAAGATAAAATTATTAAAGACGATGTTTTGTATTTTAATAAATTACTATACCCCCCAAATTACGCGATCTTAGACTATGTATTAAAAAATATTAATTTTTTTAAAGATAAAAATATCATAGACAATGGTTGTGGTTTTGGAATTTTATCTGTTTTTTTAGATAAGATTGATATTAAGTGTTTTAATTATGATAACTTAGCTCATGGGGTTAAAATGGATTCATATAATAATTTTTTAAAAAGGATTAATAAAAAATTTAATAAGCAAATTAACTTAATAGAAACAGATTTTAAAGATAAAAAATTTGATGTCGTAATAAATTCTGGAGCCTCTTTAGATCACCCCAAACTTTTAAATTGCGGTTTATATTTATTGGATACAAAAAAAGAACCTGTATGTGCGGATATTAATTATAAACTAATTAAAAAATATAGACCTTTAGAAGTAAAGTCTAATTTTTTAAAGCCTTCTGTTTGACAAAATATTAAACAATATGTTATATAGATTATATTAAATGAAAGAAAAAATGAAAATTGAAGATGGAATAATGGTATTACACAATATCGTTGATAAAAAATTTTGTCAAATGGTAGTAAATTATTCTAATAAAGTTTGTAAAGGTAAACTACCTACTGCTGGCGGCAATGAAGATTATAGAAGAGTAAATGGACATATTTTAAAAGATACAAATATAGGAGATAAGATTTATTTTCAATTAATAAATAATCAAATTAAAAATTTCTACAGCCATTATAAATATAAATTTCCTCGATTGATGTCGAACGTTTTAAGTCAAGTGGATATATTAAAATATAATGTAGGAGGTAAGTATGATTATCACATAGACACTTCAGATTCAACTTATAGAAATATTAGTATTATTATAAATTTAAATGAAAATTATGAAGGAGGAGATTTACTTTTTTCAGATCAGTTCTTTAATGAAACTAAAAGAATACCTCTTAAAACAGGAAGTGCTGTTATTTGGCCTTCAAATTTTTTTTATCCACATAAAATAGAGCCTATCACAAAAGGAAAAAGATATAGTATTGTAGCATGGCTTGTATAAGAAAAGATTACAGATATAAATTAATTAAAAATTTCTTAAATGAAGAAGAATTAAATTTATTACAAAAATATGTAATAAACAAATTAGATAAATTATCCTCGGCTAGTATTTTCAACAACGATGTTTCTGTAGCTCCTTATTGTCTTGATTATAAAAAAGATGATTTTATGGAAGTTATTTTAAAATCAAAACTTTCATTAATAGAAAAAGAAACCGAATTAAAACTATATCCTACCTATGCTTATTGGAGATGGTATCCTTACGGAGCTGTTTTAAAAGCCCATAGAGACAGACCTTCATGTGAAATTAGTGTAACTGTTAATATTTATAAAACAAAAAATTGGCCAATGGTTATAAATAATAAAAAAATTGAAATAGAACCAGGTGAAGGACTTATTTACTTAGGAATAGAAGACAAACATTCGAGATTTGGATTCAATAAAGGAGAAGCATTAGCTCAATTATTTTTACACTATGTGGATAAAAATGGATTATTTCCTCACCATAAAAATGATGAGATTCTTAAAACAACAAATCAAGTATTTAATTTTGAAGACAAAGAACTTATAAATATATTAAGGAGCAAAAGAAAATAGTAAATATGAAATACGTAGATGATATTATATTAACAAAAGATTTATTTAATTTATATAGTAGACTTATAAATGTTAATAATTGGAATTTAGCAAGGAGTTCTCTACCTAATCAAGATTATGGAACTTTTCCAGGATTTACGGTTAGAGATAATAATGTAATTTACAATCAATTTTGGGATGGTTATTTTGTTTCTTTATTTGAAAGAATAAATCAAAAGTTTTTTGAAAAATATAATTATACGTTACCTAGTTTAATTGATAGAATTCATTTAGGAGCTAAAAATATTGACTCTTACACTGAATTTCATAGAGATAATCAAGAAAATCATACCACCACTATTGTAGGATTTTTAACACCCCTATGGGCAAAAGATTGGGGTGGAGATTTACAAGTAGAAGAGAAAAACATAGAATTAAAACCAGGTCGTTTTGTTATTTTTGATAGCAATAAAATCCATAATGGCAAAGGTCCTAATAAAAATATTCCGTATTGGAGAATAAGTATTAATTATAGGTTAAAATATGGCGATTGAAAAAACAGTTAAAATAGAAAATTTCATAGGTATTTATGATAATTATATAACAGCAGAAGAATGTGATAAGGCTATTAAATTATTTGAAAATCAAGATAAGTTTAATAATACATTAAATAGAATTGGTTTTGAAAAAGCATCTGTATTACAAAAACAAGATCAACAATTTTTTGCAGCCTCTAATAATTTAGATGTATGGTATGAAGATTTAAAATCTATGATAATTAATTTTGAAATGGCTTTTAAACATTACGTTGACAACACTGGAGCAGCTGATGCTTATGGAGTTCCTTGTTTTCATTTTACTTGTTTAAAAATACAAAAAACTTTACCTACAGAAGGTTATCATATTTGGCATATAGAACATAATAAAGGATTTGAAAGTGAACCTAGAGCTTTTGTTTATTCAATTTATTTAAATGATGTAGAAGAAGGTGGAGAAACAGAATTCTTACATTTTTCAAAAAGAGTTAAACCAAAAAAAGGAAGAATAGTTATATGGCCAGCAGGTTTTCCGTATGTTCATAGAGGAAACCCTCCTATATCTAATAAAAAATATTTATTAACTTCCTGGATGTTATTAAGATAATTAAGTTTTTATAATATATATTACTGCCAAATAGGGTTGAACAACAGAGGTTGCATCTCCTGAAAAAGTAGCACTCATATTGTGCGAGTGTGTACCTCCACCTCCCGCGTTACCAGAATTACCACTACCTGTACCGAAACTACCCCCTGAACCACCTGCAAAAGATCCAGAAGCAGCCATAGCTGGATGAGAGTGACTAGGTAATTGTGATGTAGTTAAAGTTGCATTGGCTGTCGAACCGCCAACATTTCCTGTATTAGTTGTTGTCGCTGCACCACCAGTTGAAGCTAAAGCTTTGTTGTTTGATTTACCTAAAACTACTTTGTCTTGAATATCAGGTAAATTGAAAGTAGATGAACCATCACCTGCTCCATAGGTAGTGCCCACAATTGCAAATAAAGCGGAATAAGTAGACCTTGAAACTGCTGCGCCAGTGCATTCTAAAAATCCAGAGGGAATAGAACCAGATGACCATTCAACAATAGTTGCTGTAGGAATTCCTTCAATACCTGTTAAATTTGCTCCTGAAAAATCGTATTTTGTTGCTTCGTAAGTTGCCATTTTTTTTCCTAAGTTTTTATAATATATATTATTGTTAAATAAGGTTGAAGAACAGAGGTAGCGTCACCTGTAAAAGTTGCACTCATGTTATGAGAATGTCCTCCTCCACCGCCTGCAGAACCTGTACCACCTGGATTACGAAATCCACCACTATAGGGCATCTCAGCATTTGATGGATTTCCACCTGCTGGTGCAGCTGCGGGGTGACTATGTGAAGCTATTTGTGGACTACTTAAAGTAGCATTGGCTGTCGAACCTCCAACGTTTCCAGTTGATTGAACTGTATTTGCACCACCCGTTGAGCCTAAAGCTTTAGTTCCTGATTTACCTATTGGTAGATTGTCTTGTAAATCTGGAACGTTAAAAGTAGATGAACCATCTCCAGTACCATAGGTTGTACCTACAATTGCAAATAATGCAGCGTAGGTTGATCTTGAAACTGCTGCACCATTACATTCTAAAAATCCAGATGGGATAGATGAGTTTGACCATGGGATAATAGTTGCTGAAGGAATACCTTCAACCCCTGTTATATTTGATCCATCGTAATCGTATTTTGTTGCTTCGTAATTTGACATTTTTTCCTACGTTTTTATAATATATATTAAAGTTAAATAAGATTGAACAACAGAAGTTGCATCACCTGTAAAAGTCGCACTCATATTATGACTATGGGTTGAATCACCACCTGTACTACCTGAACTACTAGGATTAGCCCCTGTTCCAGGTCCTGAATTATTTAAATTTCCCGGTTGGGTTCGACTTCCACCTCCACTTGGATGCGAGTGAGGTGCCAGTTCAGGAGTTGTTAAAGCATGAGCTCCCGTTGAACCGCCAATATTTCCTGTTGATTGAACTGTATCTGCACCACCAGTTGAAGCTAAAGCCTTAGTTCCTGATTTACCCATGGCTGCATTATTTTGTAAATCTGGAACGTTAAAAGTAGATGAGCCATCACCTGCTCCATAAGTAGTACCTACGATTCCAAATAAAGTAGAATAAGTTGATCTTGAAACTGCTGCACCATTGCACTCTAAAAATCCAGAGGGGACAGAAGCAGATGTCCAGGGCACAATAGTTGCCGAAGGAATCCCTTCAATACCTGTAAGGTTTGCTGCATTGAAATCGTATTTTGTTGCTTCGTAATTTGCCATTCTAATTATAAAATTAGAATTAAGAACTGTATGAAACTGGACGAGCTCCTAATCTAATTATTTTCTCCTCTGCTGTTTCACTATCTATATTGTTGTTATCCCAATTAGATTGAAGGTTAATTAAATGGGTTGAATCCCATCTATCGATAAAGTCTTGAAAATTTCCTAAGTTAGCATCTGTCCAACTTGAATGAGGAGTAGTATCTTTGTACTCTACCTCATCATTAGAGTTTGAGGTTCCATATTGGACTGCCCAAATATTTGAAAATTTAGACTGATTCCAAAAAGAGTCATCATTAATAATATAGCTAGTCCCAGCAGCATCTCCTGTTTGTTTAATTATATTTTTATCTTCTATTATAACAGACCAGTTTGCATTTGTTGCCATACTATTTCTCCTTGTAAGTCCAACCAGTTGTTGCATCTCCTGAAAATACTAAACAAAAACCAGCACCTTGTGTATTAACAACAAGGTCTGCTGCTGCATTAGCTATATTAGAAGAATTTCTACCAACAGTCAATGCGTTAGTATTAAAATCATAACCTTGATCTATAAAAGCTACTTCATCGCCAGTAGCCGGTGATGCGGGAAGCGTTACTGTAACTGCTCCACCATTTGTATTTACTAAAAGTTGAGCTCCAGCTTGAACTGTTTCAGCTGCGGATACTGCTCTCCATGTTTTTAATTCACCTGCTTTTACAACATTAGTTCCATTAGAATATAAAGTGTAAGTGTGACCTTCACATAAAAGAACACCAGTACCTGATGCTGTTTTAAAAGTTAAGGTATTGTTAGCATGATTACATGCATCTTCTACTATGTATGTTTTTTCAACTGAATTTGGAATACTAACTGTTAAGTTAGAAGCTAAAGTACCTGTTAATTTTATAACTTCGTTTTTACCATCGGATACTGCACCATTAGTAAAAGTTAAAGTTCTATTTGCGTTAGTTACATTAAATGTATCAAAACCACCAATAGCTTGTTCTAAAATTAAAAGGTTAGTGTTTGTAATTTGTCCCCAAGTTCCAGAATTTTCACCTGTTGCTTGAACTGTAAGTTTTAAACTTGCTGATGTTGAATTTGCCATATTAAATTCCTTATATCGTTTATTTTATTAAAATAAAGAGTTAGTGTCAAACTCTTTATGCAACGACTTCTCTCCAGCCTGGAGGGTCTATTGGAGCGGAACCGGTATTTACTTCGTCCCAGATAAGAGCATTAGCATTGTTTATGTTCATAGTCAACCCAAATCCATTAAACGTTGCATTAACGTCAGTAAATGCAGATACAGAAGCAACTCTTGCTAACATAAGATTTCCAGTAACATTTACTTGTTGGTTTAAATCTATTGTTTCATTACCTAAATTAGCACTCATTGCTACACCTGTTGGAATAGATAAAACATCTCCTTGCATTCCAAGAGTACCTAAAGCACCTATCATGAAGTTTCCAGTTACTGCTGCATCAGGTGCAGGGTCAACAACACCTAAAGTTAATTGAGCTACATTTAAAGTGTTTGCAACAATAGTTGCATCACCACTAATTTCTGTAGGAGTTCCTAAAGCTGCTGTCATTGCAATTCCAGAAACATCTGTTTGAACAGAACTACCTGGTTCACCCCAGTCATTATCTCCCCAACCAAGTCTACCCCAACCTGCTAGGTTAAAGGCTTCAACAGTTCCAAGTCCCATAGCAGCGGCAACACCTATAGGCATTGCATCAGGACTAGCATCAACTGTTCCTAAATTAGATGTAAGTGAAATACCTGTTGGTGAAACTTGAGCTAAACCAAAAGCGGTTACATTTCCTAAACCTGTGGATAATAATTGATTGTTATTTGTAGATGGACCTGTATTAGCATCAGCTGTTGTAGTAACGCTTCCTAAACTAAATGTTGTAGAAATTCCTGTAGGAATAAGAGTTCCTCCGATGCCCCAACCTTGAAGACCCCATTCTTGTCTTCCCCAACCTAAATTAATTTCTGTTGAGCTTGACTCGTCTCCGAGTGTTGCAGACATACCAAATCCTGTAGGGATAACTGTTGGATTAGCATTATCACCCCATTGATTTTGACTCCAAAAGCCAGTGTTCCAAGTTCCTGATGCCATAGGAGTTTACCTCCTATTTAACCAGAGATTCTTAAAATCGCTGCTGTTGATGTTGGTGCTGGAAACTGAACTGTAAACGTACCTGAAGTAGCTGTTTTATCTGCTCCGAAATCTAAAACACAAACTGCAGAGTTAGTAGTTGCAGATGATGTGTTGTAAATTAAAGCTCCTCTAGCTGTCAAAGTAACGTTTTGAAATGACAAATCAACAAAGTCCGCTCTTGCGACACCAGCTGTTAAAGAAGTTGGAGCATTAACAAGTGCACCACCACCAGCTGAATAGTTTGCTGATGTAACTTCGTTAGTAGGTGCAGAAGTTAATAGAGAAGTTGTTGCTGAGTTAAGAGTAGCTGAAGAAGTATAAAGAGCTAACTTATATTTATCACCACCAGATTGTTTAAAATTAGAGTCACCCTCTAGTAGTAATTTTTTAAAGTTGTTTGCAATTGCTTGTGTTATAGCCATAGTTTTCTCCTTACTGTTTTCCTATTCGAGGAACACCACTTTGGTATTCATCTCGTCTTCGTCTTCCCATTTGTTCTATTGAGAATCCTTTGACTGCTTCGACATATTTTTTATCATATAACTGGAGCATGTCAACGGGTCCTTTTAAAAATCCGTAAGCCTCGACTAGGCAAGCATACAATAAGCCGTTGGGAAATTCGGTACTTAAGTATGTAGTGCTATTTGTACTCGATAATCCAGCTGGTTTCAAGATATAATTTAACTGAATAGTATAAGTTGCATTTGGTGTAGGAGCCACTACTATTCTAGTTTCGTCCCAGTTGCTGTAATATTTTGGCACCCCAGTGGCTGCTGCAGGATTAAATTCCGACATAAAGCTAGTATCTCTAAACTGTAAAAAATCTCTGTTTTGATCTGTGCTTCCATCCGCTAAATCTGAGTCTACAATTTGAGCAGATCTTATAATTAATAAACCGGGTGGTACGTCTATAAACCTAGTAGACGCTATTAAGTTAGCTGAAACATATCTTCTATTATTATCAGAATCTACTTCTCTTAAAATTCTAAATTCAGCATCTTCAATAAACCCATTTAAAATAGTATCTGTAAAAACATTACTAGATACTTCTGTGTAATCTATAATTTTTTGTTTTAATTCTGCGTATGTCATTAACTTCTCCCGTCCGTTATATTAACATTTAAAGGACCAGCAAGGCAACCATTTCCTCCACCAGGTCCATACACATCTATTAAAAAAGTACCTGGACTTGTAGCAGGTAAATTATAACCGTTTTGATTAGTAATTGTTGGGGGCTGACTTCCACTTGGAGAAGTTGTGGTATTTAAAGAAACAACATTTCTTGTTCCAAAAATATTGGCTCCTGAACTGTGAGCACTTGCAATAGTGTTAGCAGGAGTTTCTCCTCTAAATGGGGAATTAGTTCCTCGAACTAAACCTGATAAAGTTTTTGTACCAGAATTATATGTTGTATATTGAATTACTTCATTTTCATATAGCCCACTTGTAGAATTAATTTTTTCAATCATTATAAAGCCTCCAGTAGAAATAAAACCAAGGTCATCTGTAACAGTCAGAGTTTGAGTCGTAGCATTTATATCCGTTGCTAATGTTGTAGATAATTCTAATTCTTGAATACTTCTTTGAAGAGCAGTTGTAAGGGAGAATAAAGGTTGTTGAATACTCATTAATCTTACTGCATCATTTATTTCTATTCCACTATTAGGTTGATTAATAACATAAGTTGTAAAAGTACCACCGCTTCCAGTGGTGATAGGGTTGTCTACTAAAAAATCTGGAGTAGGTGGTTCTAATCTAGCCGGTCTTGGATGTTGTAATCCTTGTGGATCAGCAGTAAAAGGTTTTGGTTCTAATTGAGGTTGTTTAGGTTCATACTCTGAAGTATGTACTCTTGCACCATTCCATTCTCTAACCATTTCAGTATATGGATATTGCAAACCGCTTCGGTCTGAAATAAATAATGCATGTTTTCCTCTTGCTGTGTTACCCATAATTATATACTCGGAAAGTAAGTTTTAGGTGAAATGTAAACGCTAGCTGAAGACCCATCTTCTTCTAGAGCTCTAGACAATTCATCTTCATAAATTAATTTTAATTCTTGTATTCTCGGTTGTGCATATTTCATAGCTAAGTAGTAAGATAAACCTGCTACCATACATGGTACAAATCTATAAGGTACATCTGTTGCATTACTATAAGCACCTGCATCTTGAATTCTTTTTTCATAATAAAAATTTATAACATCTCCGTTTTGAGTAGAGCTTGGAGTCAAATAAATTGTTATTAAAACATGGTCAATGAATCTTT
>Ga0209535_1001837_pt1 | contig 14106 bp, 10 predicted proteins | sample LinPmetageLP28_FD_184041 | JGI IMG/M metagenome (GOLD analysis project Ga0209535, IMG submission 184041) | Marine viral communities from the Pacific Ocean - LP-28 (SPAdes) (version 2) | ecosystem: Environmental > Aquatic > Marine > Oceanic | place: Pacific Ocean | collected 2009-08-22 | reverse complement strand
CGCAAACGATCAGATGTCTGACTCGCCCACCAATAACTGGTGTACTTTAAGTCCTCTTGACGCCAGTATCCCCGCTCTGAATAACGGGAATCTAGGGCTTGCCGGTACATCATCTGCTGCTTGGCTTACTACGAGAGCTACTATGAGTATACCGTCAAGCGGTAAGTGGTATTGGGAATGTATTGCAACGACAAGTGGCAATGCTGGCGATCCTCACTTTGGTATCGTAGCCGACAGTGTAAATACGCAATATGCTGATTGGTTACAAGACCCCTTGGCTTACTATTATACAACTAGAAACGATACCGTTGTAAACAATGACTACGTTGGAACGTCTCGTGGGACGTACAACGGAGGGAATGTTCTTCAGATTGCATATGATGCTGATACCGGAAAATTACATTTTGGAATACAGAACTCTTGGATCAACGGCGGCGATCCGGCTGATGGAAGTGACCCAGATTTTACGACTAGCACCACGCCAACCTTTTTACCCTATGCTGCTATATACAACAATAAGACAGGCTCTATAAATTTTGGTCAGAGTGCTTTTGCTTACACACCACCTACGGATTTCTTAGCTCTTAATAGCGCCAACTTACCAGACCCGACTATTGCAGACCCGTCAGCCTATTTTCAAACAACCTTGTATGAGGGCGACGGCAGCACACAGTCAATAGATCAAGCTGGGAACAGCACATTTTCTCCTAATCTAGTTTGGATTAAAAACCGTGATGCTGCTGATGCCCATGCTTTATTTGATACTGTCCGTGGTGCAACTGAAGTTTTATCGGCTAATTCTCCTGCCGCAGAAGCAACTAACGCCGACACCTTGACCGCTTTTGAGTCCGATGGCTTTGCACTTGGCGATGACGTAATCGTAAACACCAACAACGAAAGCTATGTCGCATGGCAGTGGAACGAGGGGGCAACTCCGGGCTTTGATATTGTTAGCTGGACGGGTAACGCAACAGCCCGGACAATAGCACATAATCTTGGAGTTGTTCCAGAGATGATGTTCGTTAAGAACAGAGATCAGGGAGATAAGTGGGGCGTATACCATTCTGGTAATACTTCAGCACCTGCAACGGAATATCTGATTTTAAATGAAAATGATGCTACGGCAGATGAGGCTTCAGTTTGGAACGACACCGCACCGACGAGTTCGGTTTTCACGGTGGGTGTTGCCTCCTTAGTGAACGCCAACACCGAGGACTTTATTGCTTATATCTTTGCACCAGTGAAGGGCTTCAGCGCCTTCGGATCGTATGCTGGAAATAATAACGCAAATGGGCCAATGATTAATGTGGGCTTCCGGCCAGCGTTTATAATGATAAAAGCTGCATCAACAACAGGAAGCTGGCTACTGTTTGATACGAAGAGAGATACATTTAACGCTGCCTTTCATGTAATCTACGGACAATTGGATAACGCCGAAGATACGGCCCATGCATACGGAGATATTTTGAGCAACGGGTTTAAGATTAGAAAGCCCGGCGAATTTGCCATTAATGATGATGCCACCTATATCTACATGGCCTTTGCCGAAAGCCCATTCAAAACTGCTAATGCCAGATAACAGGAGATACTAAATTGTTTAAATACAAAACTCAAACACTCAAACCGAACCGGGCGTGGACCGATGATAATGGTATCACCCATCCCCGGAACTGGCACATCTGGTCTACAGCGGAGAAGACTGCTGCTGGTGTAACTGAAGTAATTGAGGATACACCACCGGACAGTCGGCTTTACAAATGGTCAATGGACCGTGACGGTAAAATCACCAGCACAGCAAAGGCACTGGCTGATTCAGGGTCAGGCGATGACCTTGTACTGGGTGTTAAATCATCTTTAAAAAATAAAGTTAAATCACAGCAAGAGTCTTTACTTAACCAGACCGACTGGGCTGTAGTGCGTAAGTCTGAAAAGAGTACGGCTATCCCCAGCAACATCGCAACATGGCGAGATGCCATCCGCACCAAAGCCACGGCGATGGAGAGTGCGATAGATGGTGCTGCTAATACTGCGGCTGTAGCAGCATTGTTTCTAACTTGGGATGCAGATGGTAATAAGTCTGGTATTCTTTATGACTGGCCTATATTAGAAAAATAAATGTTTTATTATATAAGTGTTATCGCTTACATTGCATTGGCTCCTCTTAATATACCAGTGATTGAGAAAGGAGTAACAGGGCTATTTCCTGATAGATACCTTTGCGAAACTTATAAGACTCAAATAGAGGAGTTAATTAGTAAAGTAGATATTGCTGAACTAACAACTTCTGAATGTATAGAAAATATAAATACTTAATAATAGGGTAAAAGATTAATGTCAGCGTTCCATAACTTTTTATTAATGGCAGCACCTGAAATAAATATATTTGTAACTACAACAGTTACTGATTATAATTTAAGAAATGCAGTCTCTGCTTTAGGATATAGTGTAGCAGCTAACCTAAGAGTAAATCTTAATGTTAGAAGTGTTATGGGTGGTAGTGCTAATTCATCTTATGCTTTTGATACAGGAGATGGATGGGGGTCTAACTCTTCTATTAAAGTTAGTATAGCTTCTGATGGTTATATTGTAGGTGCCGGTGGTGATGGTGGTAATGGTATCTATCAACAGGGTGGATATTCTGGAGCCAACAACGGTACTAATGGTGGGTCTGCTATGAATGTGCAGACTTCTATTCAAATACAAAATGCTGGGACAATTGGCTCTGGTGGTGGCGGCGGTGGCGGTGGTGGTACTGGCGCAGACTACTATGGTGACACAGGCTGCGGAGGAGGCGGTGGTGGAGGTGCTGGACACATAGTAGGTTCCGGCGGTACTTCTGCTACAAGTGATAGTGGTTTTGGATGGGCTACTAACTCTAGTGAACCCGGTGCAGATGGGACTTTAACGGCTGGTGGTGCTGGTGGTGCAGCAGGTACTACACAAGGACCACACAGCGGTAATCAGACAGGTTATGCTGGTGCCACTGGTGGTGCTTTGGGTGCTGCTGGCGGTGATGGTACTGCTCATTCAGGGCGAGGCACTGGTGGATCAGCCGGAGCAGCAATTGATGGTTATAGTTCTTTTGTAACATTTACTTCTTTATCAGGAAGTACATTACTTGGGAGTACAAATTAAATGATACGGTATTATTTCAGGAGAGATTAAATGGCGAGTACATATACAACAAATCTAAGACTTACTAAACAAGGGGATGGCGAAAACCCTAACAGTTGGGGCCAAATCCTTAATGATGGGGTTATTAGTCTTGCTGATGAAGCCATTGCTGGTTATACTACTATATCAATTGGTAGTGCAGCTACTGTTAACTTAACAGCCAATGATGGTGCTGATGATCAGTCACGGTCTGCTTTCTTAGAAGTTAAAGGATCAGTAGGAACTGCGGCTACTTCTATCTTCTTGGTCATTCCTAATAAAACTAAGGCATATGCTGTGCTTAATAAAGTATCAGCCAATGCTGCCAGTGATGTAGTAATGATGCGAGTAGCAGGTAACACAGGTGTCACACTAAATAGATCATCTACTTTATTCCAACATGTTATTTGTGATGGAGCTTCTGTATATAATGTAGATCAATCAGATGCTACATTTGGAAGTTTACAAGTAACAGGAGCAGCTAAGTTTGACTCAACTGTTACTGTCTCAGGTACGTCTAGTTTTGTAAGTAAAGCTACTTTTGAAGATGATGTATCAGTAAGTGGTAATACAGTCTTGGGAGGTACAGTAGCACTGAATGGTATAGTTACAATAGGAAGTGCTATCAAATCTTTCTTTACAACTATTGCAGATGCAGCTTCTATTGTTATGAACCTTAACACAGGTAATCAATTTGTAGTTACTCTTGGTGCTAATAGAACATTGGCTGCGCCTACTAATCTAACAGCAGGACAGACAGGACATATCTATGTACATCAAGATGGTACAGGTAGTAGAACATTAGCTTATAATACTGTCTTTCAGTTTACAGGTGGAGCAGTTCCTACCCTGACTACAACAGCAGCAGCAGTAGACTTACTAGTATTCTCTGTTAGAGCTTCTGATAAAGTAGATGCAGTATTATTGAATGATTTTGATAGGTAATAGTTAATGGCGTTTTTATCTAAAGTTAATCTAAAGGCCGGACTTCATAGAGAATCTACTCAATATGAAGAAGAAGGTAATTGGTTTGATGGTAATCATGTACGCTTTCGTTCTGGTAAACCTGAGAACATGCGTGGATATGAGACTAAAGTAAGTGTTGCTTTTGATGGAAGTGCTAGAGATTTAATTACTTATAAGAGTGGAGCCAATAGTAAGAAGAGAGCAGTCTTTGGAACTCCTGATAAACTCTATGAACATGATGGAGATAGGATTGTAGACATCACTCCTATTGTTACAGCAGTTACCTTGGCAAACTGTTTTGGTACTTCCAGTGGAGAAACAAGAGTATGTTGTTCTGATGCTGGGCATGGACAGGTAGTAGGTAACTATGTACTGTTTACTTCAACTGCTGCTTTCAATGCTGTAAGTTTAAGTACTAATGTATATCCTATTACATCTGTAGCAAGTGCAAATGTATTTACAATTAGTGTAAGCGGTGCTGCCAACGCAACAGGCAGTGATGTAGGATCAGCAACCTTTAACTATCTACTGCCTACAGGTAACTCTATAGCAGTAGCGGGTACTGGTTATGGTGCTGCACTCTTCCAAGCTGGTGTATGTGCTTCTCAGACAAGAGCATGGAATGAAGCAGCAAGTGCTGATGCAACTGATTTAGTTTTTGATATAACACAGTGGAGCCTTGACAACTGGGGTGATGATGTGGTAGCTAATAGGAACGGTGGTAATATATTCTACTTTAGTAGTGATGCTTCTACTACACCTATAAGGGCTACTTCTATAACAACTTCTCCAATCAGTGTCAACTCAATTATTGTATCTCCTAATGATAGACATCTTATTGCTTTAGGTGCAAATGAATTTGCTGCTGATGCTACAGTAAGTGGCACGTTTAATCCTATGTTGGTGCGTTGGTCTGATCAAGACAATCGTAGTAACTGGGTTCCTTCAGTTAGTTCTACATCTGGTGAGGTAGTCTTGACTGATGGTACTAAGATTGTAGGGGCAACTCGTTCCAAGAGTGCTATCAGTATTTGGACTGATAATGCAATGTGGGTAATGACATTTGCTGGACCTCCATTTACTTTTAAGTTTACTCCTGCTGGTACTAACTGTGGTTTAATGGCTCAACATGGCGTAGTAGATTATAATGGTGTGCCTTATTGGATGGGCTATGATAACTTCTATAAGTTTGATGGTCAAGTAAGAACTCTTGATTGTACAGTACGTAAGTTTATCTTTGATAGACTCAATGTAAAATATAAAGATAAAGTATTTACAGGCGTTAATTCAGAGTTTAAAGAGATCATATGGTTGTATGCTTCTGATGAATCAGGAGTAACAGAGTGTGATAGCTATGTAATATACTCACCTGAGAATGACTACTGGACATATGGAACAGGAGTATTTACTACATTCGCAGATAAAGAAGTCTTTGGTAATACAATTACTACAGGTGTTTCTATTAATGATAGCGGTGCATCTACAGGTAATAATAAATTATTCAACAATGAACCAGCAGATTACTTTACAGAGAACAATAGAACAATTACTTCTTTCATTGAGTCTGCTGACTTTGATGTAGACGATGGTAATAAAATATTATTTATGAATAAACTAATTCCTGACTTTGATTTAAACACAGGTAAGTTAAGAGTAAAGATTATTACTAAGAAGTATCCAGAAAGTAACGAAGAAATAACTAAAGAGTTTGATGTCACACAGTTGACAGATAAGATTAATTTTAGAGCAAGGGGAAGGCAAGCAAAAATTAGGGTATCTTGTAGTTCACAGGGGTCTAGCTGGCAATGGGGATCAGTCAGAATAGCATCTCAAGGTGATGGGGAAAGATAGTGGCAAGATACCCAACATTTCCAACAAGCTTTAATGGTGTAACTAACGACGAGTTAAGAGAACTATATACGACTTTAGAAACTTGGTCTGCTCTCTTAACTAATGAACTAGAAAATAGAGATGTATTGGTAGATGCAGCACCATCTACTAATATTTATACAGTAATTACTGTAACAGATATTGGAAGACCACGTAAAGGAGACATTGCATATTCAGCCAGCAGTGGTAAGTACAAAGGATATGTAAGTCTTGGATCAGAAACATCTTGGCAGAGTTTAAACTAATGAAAAAAATGACACCCGCTGAATACCATAACTTAATTAATACCAGTACCTATGTTAGCAATCTTAACCAAGGTAATGTTATTGATCCATCTAGGTATCTGCTAACACAGAAGATGGAAACATTTAAGAAAATAAAGTCTCAAGATGATTCTAACTTTATAGCAGATCAGACAAAGGCTCAGTCTAATTATGGAAGAGTAAAATAATGGCACTACCTGAAATGAAAGCTGCACAAGCTGTACAAGAAATTGCAGGAACTGAAACTTTAAGAGATGATGCTGCTTTAATGGCTATGTCTCAAGAGAATAATCCTAGACCTCCTATAGGTATGGAGAATATGTCACAACAACAGCCTCCTATGGGTGCTGGTGGACCTCCTATGGGTGCTGGTGGACCTCCTATGGGTGCTGGTGGACCTCCTATGGGTGCTGGTGGACCTCCGATGCCTATGCCTATGCCTATGCCTACAGAACCTCCTAAACAAAATCTTAATGAAGTTCTTACAGCTACTCTTCCAGATGGTGATTCAATTGCTGCTAAAGCTTTGGAGAGTTTAGTAGGTAGGTCTAAGGTTGATGTGACTCAATCACAAGGATTACCTATAGCAGCAGCACCTAATATGATGGCTGCACTTCAGAATCCAATTCAAGCAGCGCAGGGTGGTGGGTTAATGAGACTTGCAGTACAAGATGAATTTTCCGGTCAAGTACCGGGAGAAGGACATGGTATGGAAGATAATGTTTATATGCCAATAGTAGAGCGACAAGCAGGAAGTAGAGTAGGTACACTAGCTGTTAGTCCTGATGAGTATGTAGTAGATGCACATACAATGTCAGCACTTGGTAATGGTAGTGCAGATGCAGGAGCAGAAGTTATGGATGAAGTAATAGAAAATGTAAGATCAAAAGCATACGGTACAACGCAGCAACCGAATGAAATTAATGGATTAGCTGCACTACGACCAATGACTGAGAGGGTATAACAATGGGATTTTTATCATCACTTTTTAATTTTGGAGATAAGCCTACTACTACTACAGGCACGACAGGAATGACACCTGTAGTTCCAGAAATGTTAAAGCCTAATGTTCAGGAAATTGTAGATGCTAGTAAAGCTATATATGAACAAAGACTAGGTGAGGGATATAAACCTTATACTGGTCAGACTATTGCTGGATTTACTCCTGAAGAAGTAGCTGCTCAAGAAGGTTTAAAATCTCTTGTAGGTACTCAAGCACCTCTACAACAAGAAGCTATAGATATGGCTAGAGGACAAGCTAGAGAATTTACTCCTGAGACTGCTCAACAGTATATGTCTCCTTATCTCAGGACTGCTCTTGATGCTCAGAAAGCTCAAGCTCAACGACAGTATGAGAGTGTTAAGCAACCTCAGTTTGAAGCAGCGGCTGTAGCTGCTGGTGGTATGAGTGGTCTAGGAAGTAGGGCTGCTGTTCAGGCTGCTGAAATGGATTCAAATCAACAGAGGATGTTAGCTGATATAGAAGCAGTAGGACAACAGAAAGCTTTTGAAGCTGCTGAACAATCTTTTAGAAATCAAACTTCAAGAGAACGTACTGCGGCACAAGACCTCATGTCTGGGGCAGGAACTATATTTAAGGGCGGTGCTGCTGAACAGGGACTCTTAACTGCAATTGGTGAACAGAAAAGAGATTTAGGACAATCAGCTTTAGATGAAGCTTACTTAAAATATGTAACAGAACAGCAGTTTCCAGAACAACAGCTTGCTCGTTATCAATCTTCTATATATGGCAATCCACTTTTAGCACAACCTAGTTATAATAAAACTACTACGGGTACACAAGCTGGTGGTGGTCCGGGTCTTGGTAAAACTTTGTTGGGCATGGCAGGTACCGCAGTTGGTATTAGTAAGATGATGAAAGGCGGTGGTATTGGTTCTACCATGAAAGCACAAGAGTATGTAGAAAGAAACATGGGTGGTCAAGTAATGCCTCCTGTGATGTATAGACAACAGGCAGGGCCAGTTATGCCTACAGGTGCTGTTACAAGAGATGAGGTTGGAAACATAGTAGCCCCAACTTTAGTTAATGCGAAGAAGCAACAAGACTTCGATACCAAGTATGCTTCAAATATTAAAAAAGGTGGTGAGACGCCATACGGTTTAAGTGGTTTAGATTCTGCTACAGATGGATCAGCTTTTGCCCAACCACTTGCAGCTCCTCCTGTTGCTCCTCCTGTTGCTTCTGATGTTGCACAGTCAAAGACTGGTGAAGAACGAGAGGCTAACATTGGAATTTCTAAAAATAAAATAACCGGAATGTATGACGTAAGTGTTGCAGCAATAACAAAAAGTGTAAAAAACCAATTTGAAGCTAATGCAAATGTTAGTAAAGAGCAAGTAGCAAATCTTGCCAAAGAAGCTAATGCTTTTGAAATGAGGTCTAGGAAGAGGTTTGATAAATATGAAAGTCTTGCTAAAGATTTAATTGGTGACGATCCCAATGCAGAGGCGTTGTTTTGGTTTACAGTTTCTGCTGCTACTATGAAACCGGGAAATGCTTTTGCTAATATGGCACAAGGTTTTAAAGAAGCTACCATAGCCGCTAACGCTAGTCGAGAAAAGAAGAATAAACTTTTAATGCAACTTAGTAAAGACGAGATGGAATTTGAAAAAGATGTAGATAAGTTAAGATATAAGAGTACTATAGCAGGTATTAATCTTACTGCTAAACAAGAAAGAGAACTGAACAAATATCCTCAAGCTGCAAGAGATCAAATTATCAAGGCACTGAAGGCTGGAGAAAGCTTCAATCTTGCTACGGCAAAATTTAATAAGGAGCTAAAAGCCGCAAAATCTAAAATGTTAAAACCGGGTGTATTTAATTCTCTTGCTAGTAGAGTAGCAAGTGCTTCTGCTGGTATATCTTGGGACAAGGAATCAGGAGCATATGTAGGTACTAACAAGCAGCCTATAAATACGGAAGCTTCTCTTAATCTTCAAACAAAACTTTTAAAAGCATTAACAGCTTATGGAAAAAATACTAACGAAAATACTTCTGGTTTTAAAGCTGCCGTAGAAGTAACCTTAAAAAACGATGCGCTAACACTTCTACAAAAGAGTGCAGCAGCAAAGAATAAGACTGAAGAAGAAGTAACTAAGTTACTTATCAAGTATTCAAAAGCCGGGGTATCTTCAGTTGATAAAGCAAGTATATTACAGGAATTAGATATGAAAAAAGTAGAGGCACAGAATATAATATATGCTTTAACCTTACTGAACTAACTTTAAATTAATTAAATAGATAGGTAATTAAATGGCATCAAGTTTTAAAGACCTCCAGAAGGTATTTAATCAAAGTTCTAGTAATGATTCTTCTCAACCAAATTTAGAAGTTATTTCTAATAATCCTGAACAAACATCACCAGTTTCTCCTAAAGAAAAATCTTCTTTTGAAAGCCTTCAAAATATATTTAACAACAAACAGGCTTCAACATCAGTAGAACCTACAGTAACAACAGCAGAATCTAAGGCTACAGAGAGTAAGCCTGAAGAAGAGCCTTGGTATTCTAACTTTAGGGGTTGGTTATATGAAAATATTTTAACACCTATATCAGAAGGGCAAGAATTAGAAGCTAAAGCAAGAAAAGTTATGCCAAAAATACTGGCTAAAACTGCTGTAGATATAGCAAAGACTCCAGCAGTAATAGGAGAAGCAGCACTTATAGTTTCTGGACAAGGCGATACAGCAGAAGCTATTAGAAAATCTGATGTTGGTAAACTATATACTTCTATTTTTAATAAAATTAATCCTGAAGTAACAAAGGAAGAAGAAATTGCATCTGAGTTTGTCTCTTATCTTACAGCAGCAGGAATAGGAAGAAAGCTTGCAAGAGAAGGTGCTGAAGTTATTATATCTAAATATCCTAGTAAGGGTAGAAAAATTGCTCAAGAAATAAATAGACAGCTTGGAGGTAAATCTTTAGGAGTAACTGATGTAATTGAAAAAGCTGCTGTAAAAAGTTCTTCAGCTTTAGGAAGTGCTGCTGGTTTTACAGCCGTAGATATTGCAACAAGAGAGGATAACGAGCAATTTACTCAGACTATAAAAAAGATTTTTCCTGAAGAAGTAACATGGATTGAAAATAATTTAGATTTTGCAAATCTTATTAAAGATTTAGAAATTAAACCTGAAGATGAGTATGATGATATTAAGTTAAAACAATATCAAGATAGCCTATTACTTACTAGTGTAGGGGGTGCAGTAGCTGTTACTGCTATTACTGGAATTAAAGCTGCGTTAAAGTTAGCTGCTAAAACTGGTTCAAATTTTAAAAATATTATTTCATCTATTAAAAACAGGCAAAAACCTTCTAGTGAAATAACTCCTAATAAATTTTCAGCATCTGAAGAAAAATTAGTGACTGAAGAAAGTGCTAAAAGATTAGATGACTGGGCTGTAAAAAAAGCTAAAGACGATCCTAATTTTAAATTAGATATGGAAGCCAAAGAAGGTGCTATACCTTTAGCAACATCACGTTCAACAGCTAAAAAGTTTGAGGAAATTAAACAACAAGTTATTAAAGAGTTAGAAGATAGCGGAACAATTAGAAAACTAGAGCCTTCTCCAAAACAAATTCTTAACACCGCTATAAAAGATGGTGCTACTAAAATTCCTAAACCTTCTGGTGATAAAGTTGTTACTTCTTCCAAAGTTACTCAAAATCCTGATGGTGTAGTAACAATGTATAAAACCATTGTTGAAAAAATTGGTAATTTAAATACGAGTCTTGGAAGAGAACTAACAAGTTCTAGGAGTATGCCTAAAGAATTTGATACTATATCTTTTAGTAGAATGAATGCTGATAGAGAATTTAATCTTGACATTAAGTATCGCCTTAAAGAACTATTAAAAAATCAAAAAAAGAATAAGGTTTCTAAAGATGATTTTAAAGCATACTTAAATGAGAATAAAAATAATAATTTACCAGAAGAGTTTACAAAATCAGTTGATGAATTAACTTCTATTATAAATGCAAATGAAAATAAAATATTTAGAACATTAGGAGTAAAGGATGGAACGATAGGTATTCGTACTGATGGTCAAAAGTTTTATTATACAAGACAGTATGAAGCTATCATGAATCCTTCTTGGTATAAGGATGTTGTAAAAGGTTTAAAAGTAATTCGTGGTGCTAATAAAGAATCAGATGAAAACGAATTTCTTGCAATGTTATGGAGAGGTAAACAATTTTTTAGAGATAGAGGTTTTCCAGAAAATGAGATTGAAGGTCAAATTAAAAATCTTTTAGCAGGAGCTAAAAAAGAAAATTCAAATCTTTTAAATGATTTTTTTGAAGGGGCATCTACAAAAAGTTTGAGGGGAAGACAGGAAATTCCTATTGCAATTCGTGAATTAATGGGAGAAATAACAGACCCAATTAAAAAACTTGAGTCAACATTAATATCTCAAAATAAAATTATTAGTGAATTAAAATGGTTAGGTGATATAGAAAAGTATGCTTTAACTAATTTAGGAAAAGATATAAAGCTAGGTGGTGTTCTTCCTTTTCTTCCTACAAGAAGAGTAAGATTTGAAAGGGGATCAAAAGATACTATCAAAGGTGAACCAATTAATCTTGAACAATTAGTAAAAGATACTATAGGTAAGTTAGGAGGGTCTGTAGAAAAAGGTTCTAAGAAATACACTGCTTCCACATCTACTCAGGCAAGACTTATGGAAAACTTATGGACAAGTAGAGTTTTTAGCGGTTATATGGAAAGAGGTCTTGACTTATATTCACCTAATAAAAAAGGTGGGAATGCTTTTCAACAAGCTATGGCAGCAACAGCGTCTATTTTTCAATCAGCAGAAACAATTCTTGATCCTTTTGCGTATGCATTAAATACAACGGGTGCAGTTAATTCTCTTCTAGCTAATGGTCATTTATTTAATCCTAAAAATTATGGAAGAGCCGTTAAAGAGATGGAAACAATGCTTCAACAAATTATTAAAAATGATCCGAAGGCTCTTGCAAAATTAGGAATGTTAAAAAGATTAGGTGTTATTGATCAAGATGTTACTGGTGAAATGATTGCTAATAATGTTAAAATGTATGGAACTAATCCTGCAAAATGGCCTATAAGAACGGGTTCTAAAGCACTGACAGCGGCGGGAAGGCTTTATGGTCAACCGGATATGTGGGCAAAGTTAATTGCTTTTGAATCTGAAGCAGCAACATTAAGAAATATATTTCCACATAGAAAACTTAAGGATTTAAATTCAAAGGAGTATACTACATTTGTCAATGAAAAAGCTGCTGAAATTGTAAGAGATACGATGCCTACTTATGGAGCATCTCTACCTCTTATGAGAAGAATGGCAAGGTATCCTGTTATTGGAAACTATATCTTGTTTCCTACCGAAGTTATTAGAAATCATAAAAATATAATTTTTAAACATGCTATACCTGATATTATAGAAGGAGCTAAAAATAGAAATTGGTATCAAGTATCAAGAGGTTTTAGAAGGTTATCTGGAACTGGTGCAACAATATATGGCGTAGACTTTCTGTTTGATAACAACAATGATAAAAAAGGAATTGATTCAAATCATAAAAAAGGAATGCAAATTCTTCAACCTGACTTTGGAAAAGGAAGTAAGGAATGGTTTAGTCAAGGATTTATTATAGATGATCGGATTACAGATAAGATAACAAGAAAATCAATTAAAAAACAATTTCCAAAAGAAGACTGGGAGAATATTCGTAAACAATTTAATATGAAAGAAGCCGACTATACTAAATTTATTAATGAACGATATAACTTTAGAAAGAAAAATGTAAAACCATTTTTAAGTGCAAGGACTGTAAGCTCTATGTCGTTAGATGCTACAGATTATTTAAAATCTGTATTTAAATTAGGAATGGCAGCTTCAGTTGGAAATAAAAACATGTCTTCTGAAGAAATTGATAATGCTGGTAAGAATGCTCTTTTAGCTGCAACAGGTCCATACCTCTCACCAAAAAGATTAGTAGCGGCAATGGCAAATGCTTATTTTGGTATAGAAAAACGCACAGGTAAACAAATATATGATACGGCTGTAGGTGCTGATTGGAAAAATAATTTTATAAAGTTTGCAGGAACTATAGCAAAGGGTTTTGGAGGTGGCGCACAAAAAGCAGTAAGAGAACACATCATGATGACGGATGCGGAAGAGCTTTATGGTGAGGGTATGGCAATGAGAGCTTCTGGTTTTCCTATAACTCCTCAGTTTCTATCTAAGTTTGCACTTTTAGGAGCATACGAAAGAGGAAGAAATATAGAAAAAGAAATTGGATATAATTTATCTAAAGATATAAAAAATATTGATGCTCTTAAAAAAACTTGGGTAAATGATTTAAGAAATTTAGGAAGAACACCCGGACTTAAAACTGAAACTGATGTTAATAATGTTGTCAATCTTTATACAAATTTAACAGACCGTAAATTTAAAGGTATGCAGAATTTAGCAGAGAAAGTTGATATATTTAATAATTTTAAATACACTCATATAAAAAGAAATGGGGAAAAAGAAGTAAAAACTATTAGAAAGTCAGGACTTTTATATAAAATTCTTTCACAAGATTTTTTAAAGAACGTACATCCAACAGTATCACTAACACTTTTTGCAAATATAGGTAAAGAAGCAGAGGGAGGGGTATTTTTTCCTGATAGTCTTGCACAGAGTCCTATAAATAATAAAAGTTTAGTGATGTATTTGCAAGAAGTAGGTTTTAATGAAGATCAGTCAGGTAGAATATACGATTCTATTATGGAAAAAGAATCAAAGTATAAAGGAAAAGAACTAAAAAAAAGGGAAAGTAAATAATGGATG
>Ga0209535_1001835_pt1 | contig 14108 bp, 39 predicted proteins | sample LinPmetageLP28_FD_184041 | JGI IMG/M metagenome (GOLD analysis project Ga0209535, IMG submission 184041) | Marine viral communities from the Pacific Ocean - LP-28 (SPAdes) (version 2) | ecosystem: Environmental > Aquatic > Marine > Oceanic | place: Pacific Ocean | collected 2009-08-22 | reverse complement strand
CCGCTGAGTTACTTCGCAATATAAACTATCCAAATATAGACATCACAGTAACTACTAAAGCTAAACAAAACGTATACAATAACATTGCTTGCCAGAAGTCTTTATTCTTATACCACTCTAACGGTCCATGACTCTCTGATCCGCATAAGTTCATATTCTTATTTTGTTTTTGTACAACTGATATACGCTCTCCTTTAACTCCTTTGTATATTACTTCTTTCATTTAAATACCTCTATAATAAACGGCACAAAGACTACCCACAGTATAAGCATTAGAATTACCTCCACCTTTGTAGGCTCTCTCTCTATATCTTTTATTGTGCGCTCTATAAATCTTTGTACAATATCCACGTTTAAATAATCTCCTTTACCTTATCTATTATCATCTCTTTTAACGCAGGCAGGTCGACCGTTTCATTATTCTCATCAGTAACCACTCCTTTATCTATATCTACCGTAAAGTAACCTACCTGGTAAACTCCTTCGCCTATCTTTACTGGCTTATTATCTTTCGGCTTATCCATTTCTTCTTATAAATTTTTGCTCTGCCTCATGACAATGCTCGTTAAAGTCGTCTAAAGCTCTTCTATAATTACTAATTGCTTCACTCTCTGCTGCCTCTCCGTAAAACTCTCTCTTAGCTTCATTATACCTTCTATTGGCATATGTCCTGGCTTTCATCTCTACCGATCCTATATCATCTTCATCTAACTCTTTCTCGTTTATGCGATCGGAATCCGCGACGCTTAGCTTTGCTTTGTTAATATCGATATCTCCTATACCTATATTCCTCTCTACGTTAATTGCAAATGCTGTATCGTTACCTGCGTTTTTATCATTAACTAAATACCTCGGCCCTGGCCCTAACCCCATTATAAGATGATCCCAGAATATACCTACCTCTCTTAACTGCTTTTCAGTCTCCGGTCTCATACTCTCTTTCCTTCCGGTTGTTAAGATAATATTATATCCTGATGTCTCCCACTCCCATAACTTATCTAACGAGCCATCTAATAACTCCATCTTATGCTTACCTTTCGGTAAATCCTTAAAACCTTCAAACGTATCAGGAAACTTAACTAAGGTCCCATCGATATCGCAGAAGATCGTCTTTCGTGCGTTTTTACTATTTGTATTGAATTTTTCTAATCCCATCTTATTTTTTCCTCTTTCTCTTATTATAATTTATATCTCTTTAAAATCAAGGCAGTTTCGAGACTTACCTAGGTCATGAACCATCTAAATTAACTTGCTACTTTTAAGAATAAATTCTTACTATCCTCTGCATTTAAAAACCCTACTACTGGCTCTCCGTTATCGTATGAACTATTATTATTATACAATGCATCTCTTCCTCTACCTCTCTTCTCTAACTTACCATTAACGGTCAACTCTCTTAGCAAATACTGCGCTCTAGTTACATCTATATCTAACCTCTCCGCTACATTATCAGCATTTAAAGTATTATCCATTTTAAGTATCGCATCTAACTCTTTAGCTTTCTTAGTATTTTTCTTACCAGGAGCTTTATTTTCGCTCTCCTCTACTATAACAGGCGAACTAAAATCATATCCACCTTTACCAATGAATAACGTTAACTCATTAAGAGCTCCGAATCTATTCTTAGTAAAGAAGATCTTACGAGCATCTGCATCTATATCACCTTCAATTGCAATATTCATATTAACATCAACCGTATGCGGCACTACCGTACCACCCTTAAGCTTACCATCTTTAGTAAGATGCATTATAAAAAATACAGTACACTCTTTATCTTTAGCAGCTTTAGTCAAACGACTTACTGCATACTTCTCAAGAGCTCTACTATTCATTTTCTTCTCAGAAGTTAAAGCCTGAAAACTATCTACTACTAAAACATCGTAATCATCCATGCAATTCACTAAAGTATCGATATCGGTCTCATTAGCAATCGCAACATCTTTAACATTAATTCTATTACAAGTAAATGCTAACTGATAAGTATTTTCTTCTCCACTAGCATAAGCTACTGAATATCCATTATCACTCAAGCCTTGCAATAACTGCAGCAATAAAGTAGTCTTACCACATCCTGCTGGAGCACACATCGTAACTGAACTACCAGGTAAGATACCCTCACCGAATAGATCATCCATAACACCGATACCGCTTTTAAATCTACGGTAGAAAATATCAGGTATTTCTATTTCACTGACTTTTTCGAATTTAGTTTTAGTATAATTTAGGTTCATACTACGATTATATCACAGTTCCTAATCTTCTTCATGACCTTTCCGGAGATCATCTAAATAATCCGGCCACCACATATTGAATCTATTCAATCCGATCACGAACACTGCCATTAAATGAGTTGTTGTAACTCCGGTAAACGATCCTGCTAAAATTGATAATACTATGTGTAGTATCAAAAAGAAGACCGTTGCTATCTCTAAAAAATTAATCCATTTCTTCATATTAGTATTATATCACTGTTCCTTATTAAATGTCTCGTTCCATTTACGAGCATTATCTTTCATTCTAAGTTTAACTACTTCTTCATCTGGTCTAGACTTCGCTCTTTCATTTTCAAAGTCTCTAATATACCTGCTAAGCCATCTATGACTAATCCTTACCTCTTGAGGTACGTTTGGATCTCTTATTAATTGCTCCAGCTGTTCATTTATTTTAATTAGTTTGTCTATCATTTAAAGTTAAAGCAGTTTTAAAACTTGCTTAGGTTTTCTTTCCATATATTGCTCTGAGATTGATTATAATGTGCTCCGGCCGTATGTGTTGGAAAATTGTTATAATAGGTATTTCATGTATTTTTTTAAAGAGAGGTAAAGCGATCTGGATATTCAATTATCTCTTTTTTAGGTTTTGCTCTCTTTTTAGTTAAAAACCTTATCTTTTTTGTTAAAATCTTACGTATTTTTAGGTAAATTCCTTTACTTTTACTATTTAAAGACATAGTCTACCACTTAATTCTCCCATGATATCTTGGTAGATTGCTATAGGGACTGTCATAAGGGTTACGTTTTACTTTAGGAGTCTCTTCTTCAAAACTTGGAGCATAACCTCCGGAAGTTACTCGTCTCATCCTATCGGATATTATCTGGGCTTTATTTGCTTTCATCTTTTTTCCTTTTCTTTAAACGTTCTCCTATCTCAATTATTAACTGTAATCTATCTGCTTTTGTCATAAATCTTCTCCTTTTTTCTTTACTATTTCCGCCATTGCATATAACAATAACGTCATTAAACTTGCTAAAATTATTAATAAAAATGACATATTAATTACCTAACCTTTCTAAAATACCAGCAACATTTATATCGCTGTATCCATCTCTCTTTAAAGCCATCATCAATTTAGTAATCGGAACATAACCGTAAACAGGAGCATCATCTCCCCCATCTTCATGACCCTTAAATATAATTTCTTTCTCTCTATCGTCTTTAAGATTAAACACTGCTATTTCAACTGCTGAGTAAGGTCCTTTATCTGCTTTAGGTACGGAATAATGGTACTCAGAGGCTTGTATTGACATTAGACCTCCCTTATATGGTATTGCGTGATTTAATTTTTTCATACTACCAAACGTATTCTAATTCTTCTTGAGCTCTTCCAGGTAAGTATCCAATTTGCTCTCCTTCGCAGAGATATACAACCGGTACTTCTAAATTCGTATTTGAATCTCTGCTTTCAGCAGGGCCTTCATCTTCGTCAAATAATGCAGGTACTAAAGGCTCTGATACTCCTCCAATTTCATTTTCAAACGGATAATTCGGCTGGACCGCAATACGGACTTCAACCTCTTTACCGTGAGATGCTTTAATATTTTCTAACTCTTCGATTAATTGTGTAATGTTCATAATAATATTATATCACTGTTCCGTAAGATTAGGAATTTGCAAGAGGTAGACTATATTCATTTTTATAATTTGTGGTTGGTCTTAAAGAGCCTACCCCTTGCTTATCATCAGGCGTCGCAGCCTATTGATAATTTTCCTAAATTAATTATGCGCTAACAATGCTGTTATTGCGTAAAGCACGAGCCATATCACGAGGAGCGACCGTTTCCCAACTACCAGACGTTGCATGCTGATTTTTGAATACTAATCTTTTCGCGTTATTACCCATTACTGAGAATTCTCCAGTTACCGGATTCCGTTCCAGAAGAACTGAGAATAAGTTTTTATTTCTTGTTTTTGTTTCTACTTTTACCATAATTTTAAAATTTATATTACTCTATAATTATATCACAGTTCCTTTTTTACTCTTTCCATAACCTTGATCGCACTCTGCAGAGACTTAAGATAAGAGCCCCATTTTTGTGATGCTAATGCGTTATTTTGTCCTTGCTCGAGAGCTAAACGTTCCCTTACTCTATGCGTGTACATTAAAATCACGTCAAAATCATGCTCAGATCTGTATTTGAGCTCATTAATATTAAAGTCAAATCCGGAGAGCTGGTCATTGGTACCGAAATGCTCTCCGGACTCTTTTTTATTATTACCGAAATTCATTATTCAATAGGTCCGTTTTTATCGTGCCAAGTACATAAGTCGTATGAATAACCTTCAGTCAAGTGATTAGCATACTCATCTATATTAAGAGTACATTCATCTTTTTTATCAGGATTATAAACATTATCAGGGGTCTCAGTCGATAAGTTTTGCTCTACCATATCTAACTCGACTTTTTTCTTTAATACTTTTTCAATCTTTCGATTAACTATTACAGTTAAAATCTCATCCGGAATTAAGTTCTCAAAATCATGCATTTGCACTGCGTAACTCTCTTTGTTACCTCCGTTACGTTCATATATAATCTTTTCAAAATCTTTAACTGATTTCGGATAAGAAAAGCGATAAAACTCTGTAGGATATACTGATTCATCAGCATAAATTGAATTACCCATATAAGTCAATCCAGCTTTCTCCGCTTTAGTAATCGTCTTTAAACGATCTTTTAAAATTTGCTCTTTAGTTTTCGGTATTATTTTCATATCTTTATTATATTATTGTTCCGTATAATGATTTTCAATATCTGATATTACGAAGAATAACCATCCTCGTAAGTTAATAACGGTACCTATTCCGTCTTTGTCGTAAATAATATCAGATCTTCTCCAAGGAAGTAAACTAAAATCAGTGATGTCTATATTGTATTTTCCTATGTTCATAAATTAAATTTTACACCCGCATTCAACTTCGCAGTTTTCTTTTTCTAAATCAGAATAATCTTCAGGATAATCATCCCCTTTTTTTAGTCCTAACTCTTTAATATCTTCTTTCATCTGATTAAAAATAATTTGAGATACATAATCTCCTTTTTGCTCTGAAGCATCAGGATAAACATTATAAAATAACGTAGGATCACCCCATTGAAGATACTCATAAAACATCTCTCTTTCAGACGTATCGCATTCAAAAATAAACTTACGTATTCCTCTAACATCTTGACCAGCAACAAGATTTATCATCTTGGTATATCTCTCGATATCTTTCAATTTCCATTTAATGGATTCATTTAATTCAGTAATAAGCTTTTGCATAATAATATTATATCACAGTTCCTTTTAATTTTTTTTCAATAAAAACTCAACAACATCATCGTGAAGTTCCGAGGTTTGTTTTTTCCAACCTTCTTCAGTAGATTCTCTCCAGTTAGTCCATCGAGGACTTACACCGTTATAATCTTTAAATACTTCGTAATATTCTTCCCAAGCTTGAGACTGCTTCCATTCAGCAACGGTAGATATTCCATAATGATCGCAATTAAACTTTATATCTTCATCATTGTATATAGTTCCTATACGATATGTACCTTCCGGTGCACTATTCATCCATTTACGAGTTTTAATATTTTGCTCGGCGATATGTTTTTTTAATTTTTCGGTAATCATACATATATTATATCAAAGTTCCTATAAAGCGTTCATTATGTATAAGTTAAAGTTTCTCATACCGACCTTTTCTATTAGTTCCGTTTCTGATAAACCACTATCATTATATTTTTTAACATAATAATCAACAGTCCAAAAATCAAATTTATCGTGAGTTATTTCCGGATCTTTTAGACCTTCCTCTGCAAATTCTGACCATATTCCATTCATTTTATCGTATTACTCCTTTAGCTGGTATTGGATTTTTCGGTTTTAATCGTTGTAATTCTTCAATCCATTCATCCATTCTACGATCTGCAGATTTAGTTACCTGACAAGTACGATCCGTACTCCAAGTAAAAGCCTCACTCATATCAACTACAGTTTCAGTACGATGCTTATTATTATATAAAATAAAAGCATTCGGTCTCCAATCTAAAATATATTCATTGCTCATAATAATATTATATCACCGTTCCAATACTACAAAATATCCAAATTCTTCATCGAATACTTTTACAAGATTTTCATAATCTCCTGATTGCATTTTTTTCATCAATTCATCTATTTCTTCTTTACTAAAGTCTAAATCTCTAGCAAATCGAGTCGCGTAACCCATTAATGCAAAAGCATTTCCATCAGGTCCGGTAAGATCTATAACGATCTCAGATTTAGGTTGTTTTGATCTAATCATACTTATATTATATGACTGTTCCTAAAAAAAAGAGCTGATCCCATTTCTGGAACCAGCTCTGCTCGTTTTCTATTTTAATAAGTAGATTATTTCCTACTAGCTTTCCATTTTTTAGCATGGTTTTTAGCCCATGATTTTTGAGCCTTTTCCATACCAATGTCATGTCCAGCTTTTTCAGATTCAATCCACTTATGCTTTAATACCTCTATACGCTCTAAAGCGATATTGGCAAGTTGTTTAGCCTTTACATATGTACTATTTGATAGTAAAAATACCGCAAATAATCCAATTATTGCAAGCCAAATGACTGTATATGTTAGGAGTTCCATGACAAAAATATTTATTTAAAAATATTACAAATGTTGCATTATTTCTCTATTAGCATAAGATAAAGTATAGTCTTTATATCCTAAGGGGTATATTAATCTCCACGACCATGCAGTTTTAATAATACTTTCTAAATCTTTATATCTGGGAATCCAATATAATTCATCTAAAGCCTTTTGACTATCACATACTAAGTAGTCAGGGTCTCCTTCTCTTTTATCAACTATCTCAGAAGTAATACTTTTACCAGTAACTTTTTCAACTGTAGCTATAACTTCTTTTACTGAATAACCTTTACCTATACCTAAATTATATTCTCTATTTTTAATCTTTTCTTGTAATGATAAAATATGACCTAGAGCGATATCTTCAACATGAATATAATCTCTTATACAAGTACCATCATCAGTACTGTAAGTATCGCCATATATTTGTATTTTATCTCTCTTACCTTCAGCAACATCTAAAATAAGAGGTATTAAATGAGTTTCATTATCTCTAACCTCTCCAAAAAATGCGGTAGCTCCTGCAGCATTAAAATATCTTAATGTTACATAGTCAAACCATTCGTATATTCCGGATAATGTTTTTAGATGCCTTTCAATAATATATTTGCTCTCTCCGTAAGGACTACCAGGAGATATCTCATGCGTTTCATCTATTAAACTATTAGAATTACCAAATATATTAGCTGTACTAGATAAGATAAATTTAGGTATAGTATTATCTATACATTCTTTAATTAAATTAAGAGCATTGTTTACGTTATCGTCAATATATTTGAAAGGATCTGTAACTGATTCACCAACTAATGAATTAGCTGCTAAATGTATTACTGCTCCAGGTTTAAATTCTTTAATAGTAGATGATAATAAATCTCTTTGATTTTTTAAATCACAATTTACAAATTGAGCAGAAGGATGTACTGCATTACGATTACCTGTAGAAAGATTATCAATAACCAAAACTTCATGACCTTCATCTAACAGTCTTTCAACTGTAACGCTTCCTATATAACCTGCACCTCCTGTAACTAAAACTTTCATTACTTATATTTAAAGTATAATACTACTATTGTCAATGCTCCTATGAAACTTACTACATAATTTAAAAGCCACCAGAAATCATAACCAACTCTTAATATAGTATAACCTATTGCAGCTAAATAACCTACAATAGATAAAGTAAAAAGGCTTAAAGATACATCCTCAACTCTTTTAGTCTTATAAGTTTTTATAATTTGAGGCCAATAGCAAGTAATAAAAGCTATTGTATAAATTATACCTAATGTTTGCTCTGCTATTTTTTCCATTCAACGTTTACATATGGGTCAAAAATTTCATTGAACTTAGCTACTTTATCATCTGATTGTTCAATTTCATTTGTTATAACGTCTACATACTTATCTAACCATTTACCGTAAGTTTTAGCAAGAGTAACAATAGTAATATCTTCAGTAACTAAATGAACTTTAACCCCTCGTTCATCACTGTATTCATTTTCTCTTGAATGTCTTTCCATAATTTCTTTTTTTTGTGCCTTATTCATAATTCATCATCTAGCATTTTTTCTTTTTCTTTTAAAATTTTATAAGCTATTTCAAAAAATCTAACCTCATCTTTCCCGAACTTACCTACCCATCTATTATATTTAATTTTAGGAAATTTTTCTCTATTTTTATAATAATTTTCAAACTCAGGCACATCTACTACTTCTGATAAATTAAAGACGTCTATATAAGTATGACCTTTTTCCTCTCTAGTAATAAAAAAATCTGAATCCTCTCCTGAGTTCATTAGAATCTTTTCATTACACTTCTACAACCTTTACGAGGTACATAATACTTCTTATTACGTTCATAACTTTCAGCAGTCATAACTTGCACACTTCCTCCAGTCTTATGATCGAAAGTCATAACACCTTTATATTTCTCTTTATTTTTAGGAGGCTCATTATCTAAGCCAAGTATCATTCTTAAATTAGGATCAGTAACGTTTTTCATATTAATATTATATCTAAGTTCCTAAATGGTACCTCGACCAGGAATCGAACCTGGAATGGAAGATTAGAAATCATCTGTTATATCCGTTTAACTATCGAGGCTAAAAGCTTAACCTAAGTTAAGCTCGAGTTGTTCTAAAATATTTTTAAAAGTAACTTGAAAAACATCTTCAACCTTACGAGTAGGTCTCCATTCTTCTCCAGCGTTATCGATCATAGTTCCATCTTTTACGGTGAAGACATGCCCAGATACCATTACTAGATAGATTCCTGCACCGAAGTCTTTCAAAAACGATTTTACCGTCTTTTTACGTTCGATAACTTCACCTTTAAGTTTATATTCATTAGTTATTAATGACTTATTTAAAGGGCTTAAGCTAAATTTAGTATTTTCAATTTCTAAAACTTTACCTTCAAGTTTATTAGTCCTTTTTACCATTTTTTCGCATCCTTTTTTATCAACTCTATCATAAGTTTCTTTTACGAATTGATGAGCTGCGTCATAAGTTACGTCTAAAGCAGTTGCGAATGCTCTTACTGAACAATCATTAGTTTCTCCTGCTTGAATTTTGCTATTTCCTTTAATAATATTTGATGATTTGTTATATTTCATATAGTAATAATTTTTATTTATACTATAATTATATCACAGTTCCCGAATCAATAATCACCATAGATTTCAGACTGATCTTCCATCTTTTGAGTTTCAAATATAATTTCCATTTCAAACTCTTTTTCACTTCTTATATTTACTTTTACCTTTTTTATAAGATTTTTAGAATCTCCTATATTATCAAATATTGAAAGATTACCATCTTGATATTCAAATAAATATTTACCTGTTGCTTTTTCCATCATAAGTATGGTGCTCTTACAATTTTTTTAGCTTTAACCTTTTTAGGTTTAATACTCTCTTCTTTACATAATATATTAACGAACATATTTGTTAATACACCAAAATAGATTCCAGTAGTAATATCGAAAAAAGCAGTAGCCATTGTTAAAAATACACCAACTGCAATTATTATTTTTTTTGTTTTTTTACACATTTTGTTTTTTTAGTTTTACGAAAAATACTATCGTAGTTTTCTTTATAAAGTTTATCATTATACCCCTTTTTAGGTGCCATACCTTTGCCCATTACTTATTTTTCTTTTTTATTTTTAATAATAGCATCGTTAATCTTTTGTGTTACTTTGTAACCAACATGCTCGTTATATACGAGAGGACCTCTTGACCTACCTAAAGTTTTACCAACTAGTCCGTGTTTAATTTTTGTTCTTCCGCTTAATGTTTTTTTACTCATTTAATAATGTTAATATTTTATTTTCATTAATTTCTACAATAGATGCACCTTCAGAAGCAACTTGATAAAAAACTTCACCGTTTTTTTCCATTATTTGTTTAATCACTCCTTTACGATGTCCTCCTATAGAACTTTTATATGTTATATTTTCTCCTGATTGAAATTTATTTTTCATATTAATATTATATATTTTATTTATAAGAATTCAACCCTGGATACCTTTGTTTATATACTTTATCTGCATAATCATACCCTGCAGCAAATGCTAAAGGTAACCCATTTAAACCATCTATATTATCTCCGGAACTTACACTAAGAACGTAATGGTTAGGATCTCTTCCTTGACTTTTATCCGTTTCAGTATTAGTAGGACGTATAGTCATATAAAATGTCTTATAATCTTTACACTCCCAACAATCATTACCTAAATGCTGAAATGCTTGCCTGGTCGGATCTTTACTTATACTATTTCTCATCTAAAAAATCTAATGATATTAAACTTATAATGTTATTTTCTTCTGATATTATATAATAGTAATTAGTTTTATCAACTTGTTTAATTTTAGGCTTTCTTTTATATAAATGAGAGAAATGAGCTATATAAAAATCATTTAAATACTTTTGTATTATCCTGTCCATACTTTTCTAGCTCGTCTTTAACCTTTTTAATTTCATGTTTTACTTCATCTATATTACCATTTTCTAAAATAACTAATATTTTTTCTAATTTAAGATAAAGCTGTGATATAATATAGTCTTCCATACTCATAATAGATAGATCGGAGATTGCTCCCCGATCATATCATTATTTAATCTATACTAAACTCAGTAATTTCGTTCCTCGTGCAATAGTCTTTTCAGATAAATCGCTATTATTAACTACAGTCCAGAAACTTTGCTTATTCATTCTACCTAATCCAAATTCTGAACTTACATATTGATTAGATTTAACCTTACCTTTACCTCTAGTACTATTATGTGTATAGTAATCAGTCACTGCAGAGAATGCATCAGCATAATTTTCTCCGCGGTTACCTGCGCCTTTCTTAAACAATGTATTTAAAGTACTTACCGTATTGAGACAACGAGTACTTAAACCTTGCTTAGGATTATTTCTCATTAAAAATCCAGTAAATAGAGCATTAGCTTTTTTACTATCAATTTTTCTCTTAAGAAGCTTATCGAACTTTTCACGGAAATCCTCTTGAGTACCTAAGAAATCATCTACAACATTAGATAAATCAGCTAATTTAAGCTCAATATCTCCCCTATGTACCGTACTTCCTACCATTTTACTATCGTTATTCAAATTATAGCTAAAAGTATTTTCACATACAGTACAAACGTTTGTATTATTAATCCAAAGTTTAGAAGTTTGATCATGAGCGTTACCAAAATTTAAGTAATCTTCAAACTCTCTATCTCCAACTTTATATTTTTTCTTACCATCTAAACTTACTGATACGAATACTTTACCTCTATTAGCTACACTACCGATACTTTCAATTTTTGCTTTAGGTAAACGATTAACTACATCAGATACTAAATCTAAAAACTTTTCATTAGTAATATGCTTATACGAAGGGCTTATAGGTCGTCCGATAATTTTATCATCATCTGAACCTACTAAGATTCCGTAACCGGTTTCTTGTTCATTACCATCTACATCAACGTAAGTTAAAGGCTTACGCTCTACGTCCCATTTAGTTAAGACGTTATCTTTAACGTCGATATTATCAACAACATCGGTTAAACCGTGCCATGCTTCGCTCAATCCTACTTGAGCATCTCTTTCTGTAATATTATGTCCCATTTTTTTATTTTTTTCTCAAGGAGTTATTCCTATCTATATATTATATAGTAGTTCCTTATTCATCTTCAAGTAAAATTTCCTTATCGTATAAGTTTTCTATAAATTCACTTGTATTTTTTCTAGTATAATAAATGTTATTGAATAAAAAATCTTCCATTTGAACTTTCAAACCATCAAACTTCTTTTGCTTCCTTGCCGGAATTTTATCTAACAAGTCTTTAAAGATTTTCTCTTGTTTATTTTGAAGCCTTCTTACATCATTTCTAGCTTCTAAAAGTTGATCTGTAGTTAGTCCCATTCTTTTTTACCACCTTCATCTTCGTTTATCATATAACCTGCCATATAAGCTTCGATTTCTTCGTTAGTCATATGTTCATTTTCTATTTTATCTCCTCCATACGAACCATCGGTCCAGTAATGAGGTTGTATTGCTCTATCATACCAAGAATCTGCCATTCCTCTATCATAAGCCATGCCATGGTCCATATGATCAGTATATTTACCTTTCGATTTATTTTTATAATATTCTTCTAATGTAATGTTTTCCATAATACTATTATATCACCGTTCCTCGTAAAGCTTTTCAAATATATCATGCACATTACCTGGAAATTCCATTAAAACTGCTGCAATTGCATTAAATGAAGCATATATACATACTGGTATAACTAAAACTAATACCACTATTGCTGCTGCTATATCATATAGTATTTTCATTTACTTCACTATAAACTTGTTCAACTAATTTAACTACTTGATCTAACGATCCATTGTATCTTTTTAAATAACAATCACTAAAAAATGATAATTGAGCTCTTCTATTAGATTCAGTATTCATATTAGAATTTTTAACAGCTAAGTATGCAGTTATTAGATATTTTTTATACCCTTCAGGGGCTGGATTAAAATCTCCATTTTCATCATACCTATCTTCAATAGGTTTGTTGCCTTTTTTAATATAAGATGCTACAAATAAACCATAATTATTATTATATTTGTTTTTAATAAGCTTAACAAGTTGCTTATGATACATTTTTATCTTCTCTTTAGTTTGTGTACAAGTAACTAAAACTGAAGAGTTAAACTTCTTTTCACAGTCTATAAATTTATAAGAGTAATATTTTTTTCTTCTAGCCATATATTATTATAAAACAGTTCCTAAATATTTTAATGCAAGATCTATTTATAAGTGTTAAAGATAGACTAAAAGAGTACACTAATATTATTCACATTGACTATGAGAGAGAATCAATTCTCTTAGAAGTACAAAAAGATTATTTAGACGAAATTATGAGAATAATAAGAACTGACCCATATATAGATTTTGATGTAGTCTTTCAAAAAGAGTTAAAAGAGAATAAATTAACTATTGCAATATGTTTACCTCAAATTATTGATATGTATGAGGGTGATGATACCAATTGATCTATTAAATAATTATAATGGCTTTTACCGGAAAAAAAATATCAGATTTAACTATAGTTACTTCAGCTTCTGCAAATAGTAGGATTACAATGGTCCAGGACGGACAAACAGTATCCTCACCAGTTTCAGCATTAGGATGCTCATTAAAGAATTTTACAGACATTAGTGTTAATAGTATTAATATTGTTTCTGATGTTATTGCTGCATGTAATATAACTACACCGAAAAATATTATAGCACAAGCTTCAATTCAAGCAGCATCATTAAGTTCAAGAGGAGGAATACAAGCAGATTGTCTTATAGCTGGTTGCATTGAAACACCTGGCGTGTTAAGTGCTCATGGAGATATAGTAACCGATAATGGTAACTTTCTATCTGGCGGTATAAACTTAAGTGATATAATTGCAATTAGATTAAGTGCTGATAAAATAACAACTACAGTTGATGAGTTATTACAGAATCAAGCTTTGTCATCATTTGCACCTATAACAGTAACTTTATCTTCTAATAAAGGTTTATCAGCACAAGATATATATAGCTGCAATTTAAAAGTATGTACTATAGAATCAAGTAACTTAAGTGCTGTTATTAATAGAGGTGCATGTGTACCTAACTTAACAATTGGATTAGATAAAGGTTTAAGCGGTGCAATTATGCCTGATGGAGGTACCGGAT
>Ga0209535_1001834_pt1 | contig 14114 bp, 22 predicted proteins | sample LinPmetageLP28_FD_184041 | JGI IMG/M metagenome (GOLD analysis project Ga0209535, IMG submission 184041) | Marine viral communities from the Pacific Ocean - LP-28 (SPAdes) (version 2) | ecosystem: Environmental > Aquatic > Marine > Oceanic | place: Pacific Ocean | collected 2009-08-22 | reverse complement strand
AGGCGCCTAATACATATTCTCTTTTTGCTCTTTCATCTTCTCGTTCTTGTTCTCTGTTTGCTGCTTTTGCTTGTCGTTTTTTTTCATTAACAGTAGCAAGATCTGCTAAAAAATTCTCACCTGCTCGTGCAATAGCTGGAGCCATCGCTCCGCCTGGTGTTGGTTGCATTAATCCTAATCCTAATCTTGCAATAGCTAAGTTTTTTTCAAAGCCAAAATTTTCATTTACTGATTCTGTTTCAGGATACATGCTATCATACTCAGCAGCAAATTCTTCAGATGACTTTGGTGTTCCTGCAAACTCTTCGTACGCTTGTCTTGTAGCTTCAGGCTGTGCATATGTTTGCATTAAGCTTGCAACACCTTCTGCATCAAAAGGCATAAAATCAGATTTATAAACATCATCAAAGCCAAAAGTAACAGGAGCTTCTGCTTTACTTTTTTTTGCTTTTGTAGGATCAGCATACGATGCTGCTGCAAACATTGGTCTATTAAAAATAGAATCTGCCATGTTACCTAACTACTATACATTGCACCTAGGCCGCCAAGACCTGCTAGGCCTCCGCCGACTGCAGCTGCTAATGGGTTAGTGTATGGTATTGGCTGTTGACTCATAGACTGTTGAATAGAAGGAGTTCCTGCTAAAATGTCAGCACCAAATTGAATTCGTTGTCTAGGCTCTAAGCTTTGTGCAGTTTTAAATCTAAAGTCTTCATCCTCTAATGCTTGACCTCTTGTTCGTTGAACTTGACCAGCACCAAGTAATGATTGAATACCTTGTTGTCCTAACCCAAATTGTTGTGCACCGAGATTACCAAAGCCTAATGATTGTTGCGCTGCTGCTGCACCGAGATTACCATAAACAGGCGCTGCTTGTAGTTCTCTTGCTCTTGCTGACTCACTTGTTCCTATTGCTGCTTGTTGTGCTTGCATAAAGTTTTTAGATAAATCTTCAAAAACTCTTTTTGATTTTATGTCTTGTAAATTTTTTGCTAATTCTGCTTCTTGTACACCAAATCGTGCGCCACCAAAAGCTCCTGCTTTCTGTGCTTGACTTGCAAGATTTGATTGAGCTTTTGCTGCTTGCTCATCCATTTGCTGTAAAGCTTTTTTAGTTACATCAGCTTGATACTGATTCATAAAGTCTTGCGTATTTGCTTGGGTAGGGTCGTACTGTTGTTGTGCCGCTTGTAAAGAGGGTATGCCTAAAGCAGTCGTACCCATAGCCGACGTAAGACCTTGTTGCGCTTGATTAATAAAAGGTTGAAAAGAGGCTACACCTGTTTGTTGTCCTGTTGTAGGATCAATTCCCATTTGTTGTGCTGCTTGAGAAAAAGCTGCTGACTCTGTTGGTGCAAAACTAGCTATGCCACGTTGAAACTGATCTACAGGTGTATCTAAAAGACCTGGTGATTTTTTATCACCAGCTTTGGCACCAGGAGGGCCTTTAAAGTCTGGAGAATCTATTTCAGCTTGCGTGTAAAGTTCAGTTCCGCCATATACACCATCTAAAAGTCTTCTTCTATAATCTTCTAAAAAAGGTGCTTCTCTTGATATTTGTGTTGCTGTTTGTACCATTATGCTACTCTCTGACCCATTTTAGCAAGTTTATCTTGTAGTGCATACATAAAGTCTGCACCTTTGTCTCTTGCTTGTTGTGCATTTTTTGCACCCATCATTACACCTGCTCCATTAACAGCATCTGTTCGTTGTACAAACTCGCCGTCACTTAACATTGCAGGTATTGAATCACTTGTCTTTGTACCAGGTCCATTTATCTGGCCTGTTTTTCTTGGAAATACATCTCCACCTTTTGCCATACCCATAATACCTTGACCTGTCATTGCTGAGTATTGAACAGGATCCATTGCTTTTAATCCGTTAACTGGTTGTTGTCCCATCATACCGCCTGCAGCTTTATATGTAGGCAATAAATTTTGTATTCGTCTTTCCTCTGGTGGTCTTTCAAATTGTCCGCCATACATCGTATCTACTGCGCTCATGTATTTACTTGGATCTTCTGGTCCTGGTTTTTTAGCATCTTCTTTTGCTGCTAAGTAAGATAAAAATGCAGGTAAGCCTGCTGATATCGCTTGCATACCAAAAGAAGGTTTTGGATCTGTTTCTGTGCCTCTTTGAGAAAAAATAGTATCGATAAATCCTCCTTTACGAGTATCCATTTTATTCATTAGATTCTGCATTAATTGATTTCCGCCTCTTCCTGCTCCTCCTCCTTTGCCTGTAATAACTTTAAACTCTTCAGGAGACATACGACCACCTGTCATTCTATCTATCATACTTATGTTGTCTGCACCTCTATATCCTGCTATGCCAGACATGCCTGCTTTAAGTAAAGCATCTTGTACTTTGTCACCTGATAATAATGATGCGATACCTGAGCCAAACATTGCTCCAGGCGCTCCAAACATTGAACCGCCAATAATAGGTGCTGCTATCTGCAGACCTTTTTCTAATATTCCTCGTAAACCTTTAAGCATAATCTCCTAATAACCTGCAATTTATGTGATTGTCGTATGCAAGGAGGCTGCCCTTGGATAAATAAGCCTATTTAATTATATATTTATAGGCAAAATATTGCTATATGACAATAGATATTTGCAAGTAGAAAGGAAAAGCATGGCTAAAAAGAAACAACCAACCGAACAAGTCTTACAGTTTGACACTATTAGACCTTTTGGTCCTACAATAATGAGAGGCAAGATGCCTGATTTCATTACCAAAATGCTTGATGATAAAGCAACAGAGATGTTGACTGATAAGAAGTTATCTAAAGAGTTTGATCATTCAGGTAACTTAGCAGGTAATGTTAAACAAGAAGTTCGTTTTCCACAAGACTGGATGAACACAGAAGAGTTTATGCCAATGGTTCAATTAATTGGTGAGATGGTTAAAAATTATATTTCTATACCACCAGCTAGTGAAACTATTTCTCCTGAATATGTAGGTAAAATGGTTATTCAATCTATGTGGTCCGTGAGCCAATATGCAGGAGACTTTAATCCTTTTCATATACACGAGGGTCAATTATCTGGTGTATGTTATTTACGAGTACCAAAAAGTTTACCAGAAGAATATGCAAAGGAAGATCACTACCCAACAGTAGGTGATATATGTTGGTTCAATGGTCAAGCGGCAACGTTTAGTGGACATAAGCATCAAGAGTCACCAAAGGTTGGTGATATATTTTTGTTTCCAAACTGGTTAGCACACGGCGTATATCCATTTAGAACCCCAAATGAAGAGAGAAGATCGGTATCTTTTAACTTACATTTAATTAAAAAAGAAGAACCAAAGCCTTTAGATAATTAATGCTTGAAATAATTGATAATGTTTTTGATGAAAACACAGTAGATTTTTTATATGGGTATTATCGTGATCTAAGTCCTTGGCATTTTACAGGAGAAGGTAATGCTAATACTAATTGGAGAAAGTTTTACAAAGATTTAAGCAGAGATTTTGAAGAAGATCATATTTTATTTAATAAAGCTGAAGAAATTTTTAGTAATAAATTACCGCATTTAAAAAATACACATGTGTTAGACAAGCCTTATGCAAGTGGGTATGTTTATGGAACACACCATGAAATGCATAGAGATGGTGATTGTTACACAATAATGTTTTATCTAAACAAACTTTGGGCAATGTCTTATGCAGGTGAAACTATTTATACTAATAACGAAGAAACAGAAATAATCTCTTCCGTTATACCAAAACCTGGAAGAGTGGTTGTTTTTGATGGTCAAATACCTCATTGTGCAAGAGAAGTAAGTAGAATTTGTACGGAACTTAGAATGGTAGCAACTTTTAAATACTATAAAAAAGAAAATAATGAACATTGACAAAGTACCTATGGTCCGTGTGACGTGGCTCGATGCCCGTGATACAGAGACAGGTTGGCTCGATATAAAAGATGTTATTAATGCTCCGTTGGCCGTGTGCCAAGAAGTAGGGTGGATGGTTCATAATGGTGAAGAAAAAATAATTATTATGCGCTCTTATAGTAGAGATAAAGATGACATTACAGGCGGCGGTGCTATTGCTATACCTAAAGATTGGTTGAAGAAAATAGAATATTTAAAGGTAGATTATGCTGTTAAATAAAAAAAACATTGAAAACATAAAAAAACAAAAAGTAACTTTTATTAAAAATTTTACAACCATATTAGATACTTACGATTTTAATAAAATATCTTCTTTGGTTGATGATTATTCTTTAGACGTTGAAAAAAAATTAATGGGGGGACCAGAATATAATGCTGTTTGGCAGTTAAAAAATATAGATAAAATTGATACTACTATTTATATGTATAGAGATTTTTTAAACAAAACATTTAAATATGTTCCAGACATTAAAGATGGAGTTGATATCTTTTTTTCTTTTGTAACAAATGTAGGTCCTTCTCATGTTGATCTTGAAGATGTTTTTTTATTAGGTTTATGTGGTAAAACTACATACAGAATGATTGACACTAATAAAGATTATATAATTGAGAGGGGAGACATGTTATACATTAACAAAGGAGTATGGCATAAATCAATGTCAACAACACCACGTTCAATAGCTTCCATAGCATTTTTTGGAGGTAAAAATATTGTCTAAATGAATAATAAAATAAAAAAAGCACATAAAAGTAAAGGTTATGTTTTAATTAAAAATGCAATAAATTTAAAATCTCTTGGGTTGGATTTTGATTTTAATAGTATGTATGAACTTTTTAATGTTTATCCAAAATTAGAAATGGAATACAAAGGTAATCCTTTTATTGGTCAAATTCATAATATTGTTAATGATCAAACGTCTGTTTTTTTTAAAACTTACTTAACATTTTTAAGTAGTATTTTAGAAAATACATTTCATTATAAATTTGGTAAACTTGATTTTTTCTTCTCTACTCAAGGACAAAGAGGAGGAAGTCATATTGATCCAGAACATGTTATTATTTTAGGTGTCTATAAAAATACTTATTATCACATTAAAGGTGAAGATGTAAAAGTATGCCCTGGTGATATTCTATATATTTATAAAAATAATATTCATCATGCTTTTTCTTCAACGGAAAGAATAGTTCTTTCTATATCACTATGGGAAAATAATGACTAAAATATTTATTGGTACACCTTGTTATGGCAACATGCTGACAGCAGATTATTTTAAAAGCTGTTTACAGCTTACAGCTTTAGCAGCTAGTAAAAAAATAGAATTACAATTTGGAACTATTGGTAACGAGTCTTTGGTAACAAGGGCTCGTAATACCTTAGTGCAATTATTTATGGATGACGAACAATATACTCATCTTTTGTTTATTGATGCTGATTTAGCTTTTAATCCTGAGTCTGTCTTTCGTATGTTAGATTTAGATGAAGATGTAGTGACAGGAGTATATCCACGAAAGGTGATTGATTGGACAAAAGCAATTAGAAGAGTAAAGGAAAATCCAAACATTAAAGAAGATGAGTTACATGCAGCATCTTTACAATATAATTTAAATGTTAAAAATCCAAAGAAAGTAATGGCAAAAAAAGGATTTATAGAAGTATTAGATGGAGCCACAGGATTTATGTTAATTAAAAGAAATGTTTTCAAAAAAATGGCATTAGCATATCCTCATCTTAGATTTAAATCTGATCAACACTTAGGAGATCCTCACGACAAAACCTTTGGATATCACGACACATCTGATTGGAATTATGCTTTTTTCGACACAATGATAGAGCCTGATACCAAAAGATATTTGTCAGAAGACTACGCTTTTTGTCGTTTATGGCAAAAAATAGGTGGTAAAATATACGCTGATATTGTTAGCGGTATGACACACATGGGTAATTACTCATTCAAAGGAAACGTAGCCACTCAATTCTTGCCACAAAACAATAAATAATTTAGTATACTCCGACATGAAATTAGTTGACTTAAAGTTCCAACCAGGCATTGATAAACAAGATACCGCTTACTCAGCAGGAGATCAACGTAAGTATGTTGACTCAAATCTTGTACGTTTTCACTACGGAAAGCCTGAAAGATGGAAAGGTTGGTCTTATTTGCCAGATCCAAATAAAACTGTTGTGGGCGTGGTCCGTGATACGCATAGCTGGATTGGTCTAGACGGAACTAGATACCTTGCTTTAGGAACTGATAGAAAATTATATTTATTCTCGGGTAGTGCTCTCTATGACATTACACCTATTAGAGAAACAGCAGCTTTAACAAATCCTTTTACAACAAACGGTACAACAACAGTCACAGTAACTGATGCAGACCACGGCGCTATTGAAGGAGACTTTGTTACCTTTGATTCTTTTTCTGCGATAGATGGTTTAGATATGAATAATGAGTTTGAAGTTACAACACGTGTTGATGCAAATACTTACAAAGTAACACATACCAGCGCAGCTTCTGGTTCTACTTCTGGCGGAGGCGGATCAGGTAATGCTAATTATCAAATTAATATTGGGGAAACCGCATCAACTTATGGTTATGGATGGGGCACAGATACTTGGAGTGCTGGTGCATGGGATGAACCAAGCACCTCTTCAGATGTAACTGTTTTTGCACGTAGTTGGGCATTAGATAATTTTGGAGAAGATTTAATAGCCACGGTTTTAAATAGTAGCACCTATATAAAAGATCTTTCTGGTGCAATAGATGCAAGAGCAACAGCATTGTCTAACGCTCCTACTGCATCAAGATTTAGTTTGGTTTCTACTGACACAAGACATTTAATGATTTTTGGTACAGAAACTACTATTGGCACACCAGCATCACAAGATGATTTGTTATTTCGTTTTTCTGATCGAGAGGATGCTACAGAGTATACACCAGTTGCAACAAATGAGGCTGGTTCACTGCGTATATCAGATGGCTCTAGAATAGTAGGTGCTGTTAAATCATCAGGTCAAATACTTGTTTGGACAGATACATCACTTCATGGTGTTCAGTTTGTTGGTACACCTTTTACTTTTGGTCTTAGACAACTTGGTGCAAACTGTGGATTGATAGCACAGCATGCTGCTGTTGAAGTAAATGGTAGAGCATATTGGATGTCTGATAATTCTTTTTACATGTATGATGGTGTTGTCAAAAAAATGCCATGTTCGGTACAGGATTATGTATTTGATGATCTTAGTTACACAAATAGAAATGATATTGCCTGTGGTATAAATACAGCTTTTAATGAAATTATTTGGTATTACCCTTCAGCAAACGCTACAGCAATAGACAGAGGCGTTGCTTACAATTATTTAGAAAACACTTGGTACACTGTTAACCTTGGTAGAACAACTTGGCTCGGTGCTTATGTATATGAAAACCCTATTGCTACAGAATATGATGCTTCCATAACAGCAAATGTATCAACTATATTAGGTTTGACTGCAGGTGCTTCTTATCTTTACGAACATGAATCAGGTAATAACCAAGCGGATGGTACAGCTTTATCTGCTTTTTTAACAACTGGATCTGTTGAAATTGCTGATGGTGATGAGCTCATGTCAGTTAGTAGATTAGTTCCTGACTTTGATAACTTAACTAATACAATGACAGCTACTTTAACATTAGAACAGTATCCACAGTCTGCAGCTAACGTAACTACAACAGGCAGTATTACTAGCACTACAGAAAAAATTGATATAAGAGGCAGAGGTAGAGCGGTTAAAATTAAATATGAAACCAACACAGTTAATGATACAGCTTGGAGACTTGGATCTACCAAGTTACAACTTAGACCAGACGGAAGAAGATAATGGCTAAAATAACAATTACACGATTACCAAATGCTACAGAAGAGTATAGTCCCAATCAGTTTGATCAAATGGTTGCACTATTGGATCAAATTATTCTTTTACTTAACACAAACTACCAACAAGATTTAAAAGAAGAATCACAGTCGGAGGCTTTTTTCCTTGGCTAATGTATTTAAAAGCGCAATGGTGGATATCACCACAACAAATTTAACAACTATTATAACAGTTCCTACGGCTAATCCTGGTGCAACGCCACCAGTTATGCCTACTACGGATGTAGTAAAATCTCTTTTAATTTGTAATGACTCTGGTTCAACAACTTTAGTTGATGTTGAAGTTGTCAGAGGAGCTGCAACTTTTGAAGTATTCAAAGCAAAGAGTGTTGCTACAAACACAACAACAGAATTATTGACTCAACCTTTAGTTCTGCAAGAAAGTGATGTTCTTAAAGTTCAAGCCAATGCTGCCAATCAGGTGCACATTATAGCAAGTTTTATGGAGGTCACGAAAGGACAACTTTGATTAGTTTACACTCCCTGTTTATTACTCCAGTATTTTCATTACAATTAAAAGGTTACGAAAAAATTGTTCATGATATTTACAAATTAAAACAACAAGACAAAGAAGGCATGCCAAGATCAAATGTAGGTGGTTGGCATAGTGATGATGAAATTTTTAATATACCAGAGTTTAAGCCTTTAGTTGGTGATATACTTAAATATTCTAAAGACTGCTTTAATCACATGGATGTTCAAGATGATTATAATCCTGAGATGACGGGTATGTGGGGTATGATAAATCCACCTGGATCAAGAAATAATATACATACACATCCCTTTAGTTTTCTATCGGGCGTATTTTACTTAAAAGCACCTAAAAAATCTGGAAATCTTGTGTTTATAGAGCCTAAACCACAGTCAGAGGTGTTATCCCCACCAAGAACTACAAAAGCTTCCGTACACCTCGCTCACAGCGTACAATGGGAACCTACTGAGAATTCCTTGATTTTTTTCCCATCATGGTTACAACATGAAGTACAAACTAATAACTCTAATGAGGACAGAGTTATTATTAGTTTTAACATAAATTGGAGAAACGACTAATGCCTATAATAGAACCTGCTGAATTACTAGGACACATTGAAACAGAAGATGGAAGAAAAATTCCACATTATAAAGTAAAGACTGAAACAACACTTACAAATGTAGATACAGGTGCTGAGTATAACTCAGAAGCAGAAGCGCAAGCTGATATTGATAACCCAGGAACATCTACAACTGCTGAAAAAATTAGAAGAGATGTAAAAGTATTTGCTCCTTCTTTAGCAGATATGTTAGGTGTAACTCCTGATTAATTAAGCACTACAAGCTTCACATTCCATATCAGAGTCTAAACCCGTTACCATGACAGTCGCATCGGAGCTATGGGGTTTACCTTCAATTGTATGAATATGAGGCACATTTCTGTGGTCTAATAATTGTTTTTGTAGTTTTTCGTTTTCTCTTTCCACTGCTAATAAACGTTCGTGGTAACGACTCACCTTATCAGCAAGGGTAGCTATAGCCTTCAATACTTCTTGATTTTCCATAATATCTCCTTGATTTATAATTTTTGGGTGAGATCTAATTTAAACATGTGTACAGAATATATCAAGTAATCTTTTTATAATTGTTTTCTTGACAGTAAATTCATGTTATGAAAGAGGCAGAAAAAAGAATGAAATACTATAACTTGTCGGAGAACATAATAGCTTGTGATAATTTTTTACCACAACAACAGGTGGATGAATTATACAGCGATATTTTAAACAGTAGAAAAATGTTTCAAATTCCTAATTGGTCAAATAAAGATGGTGTAACAAAAGAATTATTTTCAAGTTCTTGTGGAGGTTTAGATTTTTGGTTAGATAATAGAACAATCGAAAATAATAATACTTTTATTGAAGGTCTTCACAAATGGATTTTGCATCAAGGTTTATTTTATCACACAGATAAACACGCCTCGCCTGTATTTGAATTTTTAAAAAGAAATTTAATATGGAACATACATGTAATTAGTTACAATAACGGAGGTTATTATAATTGGCACAAAGATAATCCAAATAAAAATATTTTTACGTTTAATTTAATATTAAATAAAGGAGACTCTCTTCAAGGAGGAGATATGCTTTTTTATGACAATAAAAATATAGAAGTAAAAAATAGAAACAATTTTATGGTAGTATTTCCTTCATACATTCCACATGCAATAACTCCTTTATATTCTGAAAATAAACAAGATGTTCCTTTTTTAGAACAAAGATTTAGTATTCAATTTTGGGTGAGTTTACAATGAAAGCACAGACAACATTATTTGGAAGAATAGTCAAAAGATACGATATACCTTTAGATGCCATACAAGATCTTAACAATAGGTATGAAGCACACAAGGAAAAATTAAATTCTTTTGGACCTAGACTAGCAGGCAGGTTAGATTCAGAAAAAGAATTTACACACCTTTTAGCGGAAACAAAAGCATCGAAATATATGGTTGATTGCATGAATGACTATGTAAATACTTTGGATGATCTTGGTAAATTTGATCAAGAAAAAAAATTAAAAATTTTAAGCTGTTGGATTAATGATATGAAGGAAGGTGAGTATAATCCACCTCATACACATCATGATACTACAGGTTGGTCTACTGTTATGTTTTTAAAAGTTCCTAAGTTTATTGATGATACAAAAGATCCACATAAATTTAAAGATGGTAAATTAGGTTTTATTGGTCATGATGGAATTTACACAACATGGACAGACCCTGAAGTTGGGCACTTTTATATTTTTGAAGCAGCACATCAACATTGCGTTATGCCTTTTAAAACAAAAGTAAAAGGAGATATAAGAAGATCAATGTCTTTTAATTTTATTGTTGAAGGTTCTAGGGATGATCATGACTAATATTTATGAAATTAAAAATGTTTTAAATCAATACGAAATAAAAGACGTGTATAAAAAACTGCTAGAGGAAAATTGGAGAATTGATACACCTTATGATCCAATAAGTATTTATCATCCTACTTTTAAAGTGTCTTTTGATAACATGATACTAAATCCATATTGGTTTGGTTACTTCACTGCATTGGTTTCTGCGGTTAATAGTTCATTGCGAAAAGAAAAAAATTTTGATTTAGGTTTTTATGAGGTAAAATCAATTACATTAAATGCTCAACAAAAAAGTGATAAGTTTCAATTTCATGATCATAGAGATTGTAGACATACAATAGTTGGTTTTTTAACACCAGAGTGGGATGAAAGCTGGGGTGGTAGTTTACAAGTACAAGATAAAAAAATCAATTTTACCCCTGGAAATTTTGTGTTATTTTCAGGTAACGATTTGCATGATGCAATGCCTGTTAAAGTTAATCTACCTTTTTGGAGGATATCCGTAGGGATATTTATAAATTAATGTTTAGTAAAAAAATTAAATTTGTTGCTACAGAGGAAGCAATGTTAGATGCGTGGCCTCACCCAAAACCTGCATCAAGATTTATTCCTGATGAATATAAAAAACTTGAAAGATTTGTTAATGGTGATTTACACAGAGGTACTGTAAAAACATGTATACCTTTTTTAGATTCATTAACAGCAGGTTATATTATACCGTTTGATCAAGACTACTTAGTAGATCCTACGGAAACAGACTTTAGTGTGAAACCTGCAAATTATATGCAAGAGGAATTTGAGTATCATCACAAATATCAATTACCACCTGAATGGACTGATAAACTTGGAGACATGGCAGGAAAACTAAAAAATAAATGGCTTATTAGAACGCCTCCTGGATATAGTTGTTTGTTTATTAAACCTATGAATAGAATTGAGTCGAGAATTGAAATAATTTCAGGAGTAGTGGATACTGATACATATGGAAACAATATTAACTTTCCTTTTTTTCTTCATAAAAGAGATGAACAATTCATGCTTAAAAAAGGAGAACCAATGGTACAAGTAATACCTTTTAAACGTGAGTCATGGAAAATGTGGGCTGGTTTTTACGTAGAAAAACTTCATCAAAAAACTTTGAACATGTTAAATACTAAATTTGCAGATAGATATAAAAATATGTTTTGGCAAAAAAAATCTTTTAAATAAATGTATATTTGTGCAAATATAGATGATTGTGCAATTCTCATAAATGATTTTTTACCTGATGATTTATTTAAACAAATAGGTAATATACAATTTGCATATGAAAAACATTTAAATTCTCATAAAACTTGGGATGAAAATCTTTATAAAGATAAGAATAACTCAACAACAATGAATAGTGTTGAACACACAAAAAGTATAGCCACTATTACAAAAGGAAATATTGAAACAGATATAGATGTTTTAAATAATTTTTGTAAGATATTAATAGATTGTCCTTTTATTCCATATCAAAAAAATTCAAGTATTTCTGTTGCTCGTTATGAATATGATAAATTTTCAGGAATTAATTGGCACGATGACGGTATCTATACATTAAATTATTCTTTTTACATTCATAATAAATGGGACAAAAATTGGGGTGGAGAAACTTTAATTGATACTAATAGAGGACTTCCATTGGTTGTATACCCTTACCCCAATACTTTACTGGCAATTAAAAATAATATACAACATAAAGTATGTCCTGTAACAGGTCCTGTAAAAAGAAAAGTATTACAAGTAAGAGGAACTTTTTTAAATGATTAAAACTACTGATTATATTCATTGCTACGAAAACATTTTAAGTAAAGAGCTTTGTCAGGATATTATAGATAACTCTGAAAACTTAGAATTTTATGAAGCTGTTACTTTAAGGGAATCTGCTCGGCATATGAGAAAATGTTATTGGAGTGATCTTGATAAAAAATTTGAAAAAAATATCTACAATGCTGTGGCTGACATTTTACAAAAATATAAAAAAGATCATGAAATGTTTTCAACTGGTTTATCTACTGAAGATACAGGATATGAACATTTAATATATTTTGGAGACAAAGGTGGTCAGTACAAAGAACATGTTGATCACATGGATTCAGAGCCAAGAGTATTATCTTGTTCTTTTATTTTAAATGATAATTTTAAAGGCGGTGAGTTTGCTTTTTTTAAAGGTCAATACAAAATATCTCCAAAAATAGGAAGTGCTGTAGTTTTTCCTAGTAATTTTTGTTTTCCACACGCTATTACACCCGTTTCAAACGGAGATAGACACGCAATTATAACTTGGATACGTTGATTAGTAATCTTGCCATGTTTTGCCCTCAGACGCTGTGCCATCAGCACCTGAACCTGCAGCATCAAAAGCTCTTTGAGAAGCTTCTACTTCATCTCTTCTTGTTTGTGCCCAAGTAAGTAAAGCATTTATTGTTGTTGATCCAACAGCATCACTTGTAGCACTTAAATTAGTATTTCCTGTCATCATTCCAGTTGAAGCATCTTTACTTTGAATTTCGTTTTGACCTATTAAATTGTTCCAAATAACTGCATGAATTGTATCAGGTAAAGCTGGCATTGATCCGCCTCTATCCGCCCAATTAATGTAAAATTGATCATCTACTTTAATTCCATCTTTATTTAAAATTACAATTTGTGTCGCCATTAATATCTCCTAATGCTTTATAATATAGTTAACCACCACAAAAGGTGAAAATGAATTTGTCCCTGATGCTGTTACAGCCCCAGTTAAACTTGTTGTAACGCTACCTGTTAATGTACCAGATAAAGTATGAGAGTGATTGTGACCAGTTCCTGATCCTGAATCAAGAAGTATAGGGGATAAATCTGAACCATTATGAGGATTACCTGCACGTGCGTCAGGGTTATTACCCGTTCCAGTAATTCTTGTTCTACCTCCTTTAGGCGGCTCACCATTATAGTTACCAATACTATTGTGATTGTGAGCAGCTAATTGAGCTTCTGTTAAAGAAGTATTACTAATACTACCTGTTACAGTTACAGATTGGTTTGAAGCATTTGTTGCAGCTTGGTTATTAGTTACCGCAACTGTGACTGTATTTGCACCGCCAGTACCTGCTAAGTTGTATGTGTTACCATCATAACCTTGAGGCATCTTACCTTGTAATTGAGGAACGTTAAAAGTTGTTGATCCATCACCAGAACCATATGTAGTAGAAACTACAGCAAATAATTCTGCGTATGTTGATCTTGACACAGCCGCACCATTACATAATAAATATCCATCTGGAGCCGCAGCTTTGGTCCAAGGCTTAATAGCCCCTACTTCACTTCTGTTTACTATATCTTGTAAGTTAGCCATTAGTCGTTATATTTCAACCTCCATCCATTGTCTGCGTTTACATAAACGAGAGCAATGCCCGCACTGTT
>Ga0209535_1001833_pt1 | contig 14116 bp, 8 predicted proteins | sample LinPmetageLP28_FD_184041 | JGI IMG/M metagenome (GOLD analysis project Ga0209535, IMG submission 184041) | Marine viral communities from the Pacific Ocean - LP-28 (SPAdes) (version 2) | ecosystem: Environmental > Aquatic > Marine > Oceanic | place: Pacific Ocean | collected 2009-08-22 | reverse complement strand
AGTAAATGGATTATCATCATATTTGAATTCAAGTGTTGCTTTTTTTCCAATCAACTTTTTGCCATCATTAGAAAACACAGCATCACCAGATTTTATTGTAAAACTTGAGTCATTAAATTTACCGTCAGCATCAGAAAAATCTATTCTTTTTTTATCACTAGAAACTTTTATTTTTTTATTTCTAGGATGCAGACCCTTATAAACTATTAAAGTTTCACACTGTTTAACTACAGGAGTGACTACAGCAGCAGGAGGAGGAATTTGCTCGACCACCCAGTCTGCGGTGTTAAATATAGTTTTTTTAATTCTTTTTTGTTTTGTTTGTGGTCTGTTTTCAACCTCAACAGTTACTGTGTGATTTCCTTTAGTCAAAGGGAACTTAACTGTTTGTGGTTTTTCAGATCCAAAACGTTCTAAAGTTTTTCTACTACCACTGAATGAAGACTCAGAAAAATATCCACCTTGAAGAATAATTTTTCCGTCAATTAATACTCTACCACCATTATCAACGGTTCCCTTCATTCCATAGAAACCATCATATGGAATTTCTACGTTCCATGAATTAGTAAAAATAATACCACCATAAGCAGATCCTTTTGTAGAGAGTGGTGGAACTGGAGATATCGCAAAACGATTCATAAATTTAGACCAAGTTTTAGTCCCATTTGGTGCAGAATGCGTGACAGGCCACCACTTTTTGTCTCCATCAGAAAATCTACTGGACCAAATGGGATTATTAGGACATCTGCCTGGTGCTCTAGGGACTGGTTCTTGAGGAATTGGTGGAAGTGGAGGATCAATTGTCAGGGCAACACCCATTGGATTTTGATTCCAACTTTTTCGCGATAAAACTTTTTGAATTTCAGGAGTTGGAGATTTAATTTGAATAGCAACTGCCATAGGATTTCCTTCGGCAAGAGGTTTTCCTGGGATCTGCTCAAGTTCAACACGAATTCTATACTTACCTTTTTTAAAGAATCGAGTATCTATACTTCTACCAGTGCTACTACCCTGAGTAAATCCTATTTTTTCGATGACAACTTCATCACCACCCCTTCCTACATTTCTAAGTCCATTACCTATTGCCTTTCTTCCAATACCATCGCGATTACCGATGTATATTTTAGCATTATCATCAACCATAGTAGATATGGTATAGTTTCCATCAACAGGAAAATCAATACTCTCCCATCTTATAATGTGAATACCAGCATATGAGTCAGTTGAAGCATTTGGTTTTTTAGGATATCTACTGACAACTTTACCAACTGCATTTTGTTTAGTAACATATCTTGGTTCTAACTCCTCTAATATTCTAATATTTGTAATATTAAGTAATCCGTTTTGATCATATCCATTAACAATGTTATCGTCAAATCCAACTGTAGTCTTATCAATGGGTTTAAATCCAGTCGTTGGACTACTACCAATTACTTTAATGGGATAAGTTTTACCACCAGTAAAGGTGCCAGAACCTGTAATAGTTTCTTTACTACTACCAGAATAATTTCCACCATCACCATCATCATCAAATAACTCTCTAATATCTCTTTGAAGTTTTAAATCATTATCATCTGTTTTAATTATAATCTCCTTAGCAAATACTCCTGAAATAGAAAGACTGTCATCGACTTTTAATTTAAAGTCAACTTTTATTCTACCACCACCAGTTACCTTAAGAAATAATTCACTTCCATCTTTTACAATTGATGCTGCTGGTTTTGGTTGAGGTACTTCGACCTTAACTTCTTCTCTCTCTACTGCAGTAGGATCGAAAGGTAGAACACCATATCTGTTTATAAAATTAGAGTCTCTACCAGCATTTGGGTTTATTCTCCATAATTTTCTATCTGCCTTATTAATGTAATCAAGAGTGTTGAATACAACTTCTGGTTTATCTCCTGTGGATGTCGTTGATTTTCCTGATGGTCTTTCCGGTTTAGTTCCAGATGATTGTGAAGATGTTTTTGGACCTGTAACTTTAATAGTTTTTTTTACGCTGCCATTTTGTCTGTACCTTTTTTCCAGTGTTCTTGGTTCATTCTCTTCTTCATCTGAGAGGACAGTGTCAAATTTTCTCTCCCACACCGTGCCGCCAACTTCAATGTCGGTGATTGCCAGACCAGATATGCTCCCCGAATCATCATAGGTCATCTCAATAGTGATTGTGCCACTACCATCATATAAAAGTTTTTTACCATTTTCTGAGAATCTTGCATTTACAGTGGAAGATTTAATATCAAAGGTTGCATTTGTATCAAACCCATTTCCAATATTATCATCAATCCCAACAAGAGTGTTTGATTTACGTTTCAAACCTGAACCAGGAGACATTCCACGATAATCGATAAGCAACTCTCCTGCTCCCACCGGAGAGACTGTAGGAGCAGATGGTTGTGGAGATAGTTGTGGAGATGGTTCTATCTTTTCATACTGCGGTATATTGAATATATCACATCTTATTTTATGGACACCTGCTTTAACATTTTTCTTGACGGTTTTGGGGGCACCTTGAAATTTTCTAAATTGGAATAATGATTCGTTATCTATATAAACTTCACCGACATTATCTGCCATTGCCTTGAAAATGTACTCACCATCATAAGGAAAATTTTCTTCATACACAAATGAATACTGAATTCCTGCGAAATCACTGCCAGGCACATTTGAAGGTGGTACTGGAGAGACAGCATATGAATTCATAAAACTATCATCAATTTTTTTTACAACTTTTGTATCTACTCTAAATTGACTAGAGTCTTCAAGTTGATAGGTTAAATCATAAGTGGTATGTCCATTTAGTTGTCTTTTATTATCAGTTTTAAATTTACCTTGCGTTGCTTCTATTTGTAGGTCATCATTATCATTAGTAGATGCCGTAAAGTCTGCGAAAATTTTACTTCCATCTGTAAATTTTTTATCGAGTTCTTTTGCCTCGGCACCAAAATTTTTCAGTAATCCTTGTTCAACACCTTCGCCCTTAAATTCTCCTGATGCTCTAACAGTATAAACTGAGTTTGGTGATATTTTTATTTTTACTTTATTTTTTTTTCTTTCTTTAAAACTATCTGCTTTAATTTTAAATTTATGATCACCATCTTTCTCGATAAAAGTGAACATTAATCCTTTGTCTGCCTTACCTCCACCCTGAGTGAAGACCCTGAACTCTACCTCTTTAAAGTTTTCTTTTTTATTAGAAATTTTATTTACTTCTCTTGAACCGCCCCATGCCCAGTGCTGAACGTCAAATTTAGATGTGTTTTTCTTATCGTTGCCAATTATTCTTACTGGTGTTGCTTTTCTTGTATTCCACCAACCATTTCTTAAAGAACTTAAAAACTTTTGGTAAGCATCAATTTCTCCTCTAATTGGATCAATCTTTAAAGATGCATAGAGATATGGATCCCACTCTCCTATATCCTCACCATCAGCACCAAATCTTCTACCAAAGTCTGCGATTTCGGGAGCACAACGTGAAAAATCATATTCTTCAAAGTCATCTTCACTTTCAAATGTTTGTAATGTTCCTACCTTACTAGGAGGACAGAGGCTGGCAATAGCAACAGCACCAGCACCTACACCATCTAGGTCAACAATATTTACTTGAGGTGCAAATCTATATCCATATCCACCATCTATTAAATCTATCGCAAGAAGTGATCCATCATTACCAATAATTGGATTAGCAACCGCACCAACTCCACCACCACCATTAATGTAAACTCTAGGAATTCCTGGAGTTCCAGTGGCATCTGGTTTTAAGGATCCATCTGGATTGTAAATATCTAATCCAAATTTATTTTTACTACTATCGTCACACCCACTTGTAGGTATGGTCTTTGGAAGAAGATCATCCTCAGTGAGTCTGTTTACCTCATTAATATTAAGATATCTAATTAAATCTCTATTCTTAAAAATAAACTGAGTGCCAGGATTTAACTGAGCATACTTATTCGCTTCATATCTATTAATACCTTCAACGTATCCTCTATCAGTCGAAATATACCCGACCTTGATATCACAGATAGTAGCAGGACCGAAGAGGTTGAATGACATTATTGATTATACTTTGTCTTCATATTGAGTATTTATTATATAAGTTCCAAGTCACCTTCGGCAACTGGTTCAGTGGTAGTTATACTACTATTCGATCCACTTGGTTTAACATTTTCCTGACCACTAGTGGGTTGAATGTAACCAATAGTTTGTTGACCTGCAGGAATCTCAGTGCGATCATCTACGACTGCTTTCCCAACTGCTGCTGGACTTGGAAGATTAGCATCGGGTTGAGCTGCTCCGCCACCCTGCAGTGTATAGTAATCATCTACAGGACAATTTGGTTCAAGTTCGCAACCAAAGATATTTAGTTTGATATTTTCAAACCCAAATGCTGCGGTTAAACTTCCAGAAATATTTGGAACTTTATTTATGATACCATCTAGAACGCCACTGACTCCAGCGAGTTGTTTTTGAATATCATCAAGAAAATTATCCATGTTAGTAATGATGGAATTATTTGCCTCTTCAATCTCTGGTTGTGCTGACTTAAAAACTTGTGCAGTAATCCCTTCAGCATAACATGCAGGAACTTTAGGTGCCAGTTTTTTATAAAGCGCATCATCACCATTAGCACTCTCTGCTGCACGTTTTGCTTTATTCTCTAAATCAGACAATCCTAATGCTTTATTAAGAATACCTCTCAGCATATCACTAAGTTTATTAGTAAGTTTATTATAAACACAAAGAATTAATTCGTTAAGAATTTTTTTCATATCAGCAAACTGATATCTCAAACTAGATGGCATTGCTGCAACAACTTTAGTCAGTGCTTGATTTAATTTTTTAGAAACAAATTCCATCACTTTATCCATCAAAGGTTTCGTGTATCTTGCAATTTCGTTTGAAACGTCATCGACAACTTTGCGGATATCATCCGTTACATTTGATACTCTATCAATATAACTCTGAAATGTGCTTATGTATCCTTCTACTTTTTTTACCAGGTTATCAAGGGCAGTTTGAATTGCTTTTGAATTTGATTCAGTGAAACTACAATTACTAAGGATAACACCTTTCTCTTGATACATACTATTTCTTTTTGTATCAGCTGCTGAAATGACTGTTACATCATCAACACCTTCAAGAGTGGGTCCTGATTCAACTGGAGCAATTGGAGAATTATTTTGTTTACTTCGATTGCGAATACCCTGAGCAACCCTTTTCTTTTTCAGGTTCTCGTATTCAGAACTACCAGGTTTATAACCAAGTTCTTCTGCTTCTGCAATAGCACTTTGCTGATCAGCAAACTGCACATTAGATAGAGATTTGCTTGGATCTAATCCATAGTTGTTAGCAGCAGATAATCCACCATCTTTTTGTGCTGTTTCTTTTATTTTATCAGCAGAAACATCCTCTTTCTGTTTCTCAACAGATTTTGGTTTTGTGACTCTTAGGTCATCATCAGGAACAACTGGATTTGGACCACCCTCTGCAGGTACGTTAGGTGGTGGATTTCTACCCTCAGCAACACCACTAGTAGCTAAAGGTCCAGGTGTGTTATTGCTGACTCTATTATCACCAATCTTTGCAGATAGTGGAACCTGGACATTATGTCCAAGCACTCCCATGATGACTGGAATTTGTTGATCCTGTCCATCAAGGAAGAATCCAAACACCATCATACCCTGCCTAAGGTTTGAGGTGTGAGTAGCAGAGGTTTGACCACCACCACCCGTAACCGGATACATTATCTGTGCCCAAGGCAGTTGATCAGAATCAATAGATTCTTCACCTTGGTCATGAAGACCAATAATTCTTACTTTATATCTTCTACCCCAACCATCAGGTTTTTGCGTATCCTTATGTTTTCCCGGCAGAATATTATCTCTCCAAGTGGCATCGTCAGCAATCTGACCAACCCACCAGAGAAAACTTGATCCTAAAAATCCTGGGTTAAATAAAGATCCTCCTTCCATTAATCCTCATATACCAGACATTCGGGTTCTGATGGGTTAGCATCACAATATAGTTCTAATGGTGATGGGTCATGATGATCACCTGCCTCAATATCTGCCTTGTGATGTTCTACATAATCTTCTAATTCATGTAGTTCTCCTTCAATGTGACGGCGTTGATTAGGAGAAATCATTGGATTGTCAAGGATTTCTTTGTCCTTTGCGATATGAGTTTCGATATTTTCCATTGGTTATTAGCGTTTTTTTGGTTTTCTACCAAAGGTATCTCTAACTAAATTCATTTTAGTTAAAGTATCTTGTGGAGAAATGTAATGACATAGATCTGATATTATATATAGTCCCCCTTGTTGGGAGTCAACTTTGTCATTTTTATTATCTTTGATTTCCGGAGTGTCAATAAAGATAGCATCACCAGCGTGCAGGGAGAAATCACCAGGAATTGTAATGGTAATTTGTGCTGAAAACAACTGATTATATCTCATCATAGACTGATTATGGATATTTGCAACCGCAAAGTTTTCTTCCCCTGACTTTTTAATTTGTTCTTTTGAATCTCCTGTTGGAAGAGTTCCTGTATCTAAAATGTAGTAAGTTGTTCTTGAAAACTCTTCATTAATATCAGGATTTTTAAACTCATCATTCATTTTTGGTAATTTCTTACCTGCTTTTTTAATTGCAGATTCATTTTCTGTTGCCTTTATTTTATTCACTTCATAATAGGTAGTGAATGGGTCAAAAGTAACAATCCTATTACTAAAAGTCCCCATCTTATTTTTTTCAATGGCATCAATTCTATTATCAGACTCCATTGATAATGCTTTCACATCATACCCCTCGGGTATATCCTGACCTCTCCTATCAGAACTTTCATTATAGATAATTGTTTTCTTTGCGGTTTGATCAAGTAAAGTATCAATTGATTTAAAGAAATAACCTTCTGATGTTTCAAAGAAAAAGTAACCCGCACTCTTTCCCTCGGTTTGATTGGTCTCTGATACTGCCTGCACCGAAAACTTGTCCAACCAATAGAACGGATGTTTGTTGTTAGGTATTTTGTTGCAGGTATTCTTTGTGGTTTCAATATCAAGTTTTTTCTTTGAACCAAGACCTTTAAAATTTCCCTCTGTTACAATCTTTCTAATAGTATCAGAGATTTTTCCATCAAACCTAGAACGTAGCACAACTCTAGAATTTTTAATTGCTTCACCAGACACGCAATATAAATTTAAAATTTCTTTTCTTGTATCCTCTGATAAAGGTGTGCAATTTTTGATGAATAAAGGATTATTTTTCTTGTCGCTAAACTCAAGGATATTTTTATTATTGTCCTCTATCTTAATAGTGACCTTCTCTTCAGTGACAATTGGTAACCCGGACCTAGCAGTCTTACCGTTTATAGAATCACCACTATCATTAAATACAGCACTTACTTTGACTGTGTTATCCATAATACTTTCAAAGTATTGGAAGTTTACAAGACCACCTACCATACTAATATTACCTTTATTATCATTAGACGCCACGGTAAATTCTTTTATGTAACCTGCTTCTGCTGCCTTTGATGCTGTCATTTTTTATTACCTCTTACTTCTATTTAACCCTGGAAATCAAGGAATTCAAATGGATTACTCCTTTCACCGCCAGAAATAACTGTTGCCATCTGTTGATTGTCTTCATACATTTGTGATGCCTGAGATTGTTGTGGAAGAGGTAATGGTATAACGATAGGATCGCTGTTACCTGCTTCGTATGATGCATAACTTTTGATTTGGTTCATATCATACTTACCACCAACGTATCCACCACCTTCAAATTTAGCAACATTATATTCATTCATCAATCTTGTCAAGGAGTTTGCATAAATTGGATCTGTGGCATACCCCTCTGATTTTAACATCATAGCAGCAGTATACTTATCAGATGCATTATTAACACCCTTATATCCTTTGTAATCTTTATACCACTGATTCACAAGATGATTGATGGCATCAAATGGAGTTTTGAAATTTTTAAATCTTGCATCAACATATACACTCTGACCATTAATAACTTCTCTGGTATTTGAAACTGTGGCACTCTCAGATCCAATTGCTTTAATACCAAAATAATTATTTCTAGCAGCCAGTGCTGTACCCCATGCACTTTCTAGAGCAAATTGAGCAGCAACTAACTGAGGATACTTAGCACCTGCTTGTCGTGCTAATGATGAAACTGCTTTCCATTTTTCTTTTTTTGATCCTTGGATATTTGATTCTACGCCAGAAAAATCTCTTGATGCAGGAGATCCTGAAGATTCATCACTAGTACCACTAGTAACAGTAGAGTTTGATACTGGTTTAGCATCTGGTTTATCATCTTTTTTTAGTACTTTATTATCAAAGAATGTATCATATAACCACTTACCAGCTATGTCACCTGCTAATCCACCAAGAATTCCTCCAGCAATATTTCCTGCAAAAGGAATTACAGATCCAGCAGTAGCACCAAGAGCACCAAAAATAGTACTTCCAATAGCAGCAAATGCAGCTCTACCTATGGGTTCTTTGAATACGAAGAAGTTCAGTGCAAAATCAATGAGTCCGCCGATAAGCGGTATTCTCTTAACAACAGGACTAATGAAATTCTTTGTATTTTTAAGAAGTTGTGCAGCACCCCTTTTACCGAGACGATTAACTAGTGTTTGTCTTGCTAGATTGGTTGCTCCAGATCTTGCAAATTTACCGCCTAGTTGTTGAACTGCTGCCTTTCCAAATCTTCTCTCTGCTGCCTTCCTACTATTTTTACTAATGTATTCTCTTAAAAATTTCTTTTTCTGTGTTAAGTTTTTACCAGGAACTTTTTTTAATGCTTTATTGACAGGTATCTTACTCATACCTCCACTAAGTTTAGCAGCAACTAGTGCTATGGCAATTGTTGCATTTAATACTTTGTTTAACCCTGATGAGAAATCATCAAATGCTTTTCTACCATCCTCACCAAAAACTTTAGCAACGTTATCACCAAGACTATCATATAATTGATATGATTTGTCAATGAACGTCATCAAACCATCAAGCAACTTTCCACCAAACTTTAATACAAAATCTGCTGCCTTCCCAATAAATTGGAGGACTCCACTTTTTTCTATTGCTCCTCCAAACTCCATCAATTTAAGAACTAACATACCCATTAGCACATTAGAGATAAAATTAAATACACCATCAAGAAAACCAGTCTTTGGCATCTTCATGCCTTTCATGTTAAACTTTTGATTTTTCTTAGGTTTTTCTAATTTTTGTTCTTGCTTTGCTTTTCTGTTCTCACTGCTCTTTTTCTTTTTATCATCTATTTCTTTTTTCTGTGCAGCAATTGTGCCTTTTAAATAATCATCTATCCCATTCACACTTTCTCTAATGTTTACGAGATGTCCTTCCATTCCAAGACGTACATAAGTTCTTTTTGCTTTAGGTGCTTTAACTATGGCAGTTGATTCGGCAGGTCTTGGCACTATGGAGGACGATGGTCTAGCAACTAAAGCACTACCACCACCATTATCTTTTCCACCACGACCCATCATATTTTTTGCTACTCTAGCACCTTTACCTGCCTTTACTTTGGCACCACCACCAATCATTTTTGCTGCACCTAATGCTAATCCTAACATTATCTAATCACTCCCAGTGACCTTGCCTTAAGTGATGACCCAGTTCCTGCACTGAAGTTAGGTAGTATGGAACCAGATGGATCAATTGCCTCTTTACCACCAGATGGTGCCTGCATAGGAACAACATTAATCATAGGACCTGACCTCATGGGAGCACCAGGAATCATTCTTTCACTTCTCATTCCAAGTTTCGCAGGAGTTGAATTACTATCTGCGTCTGCAACTATCTTATCAAGTGCTGCCACACCTCTAAACGTTTTATAGCGAATTTTAGGAACAGTCTCACCAGTAATCACATACTCTTTTGGTGATACGTTAATAGTTTGTCTATCCGCTGTAGCGCCAGGTACATCAATACCTGAGGATTCTTTTACCTCACCCGAATGGAGTGGAAGAATGGATTTTGCTTTTTCTAAAATAATCTGTGGATTAATCGCTATTTTTTTAAAAGCGCCAAATACCTCACCAATAACACCAGCATCAATTGTTCTTTCTTTTGCTTGCGATGTAGGAACGTTAGTGCCACCTCCACCCATATCAGGCATACCTGACATTTTACTTTCCATCAGTGGTGGTCCAATTATTGGCATTAAACTTTCACTTTTCTTACCAAACTTTCTCTCATCTACAGCACCTCCACCCTCATAAGATGGTAATGATTTCGTCATAGAATTCATAGATGTAAGAGTGTCAACTCCATACTTTTGAACTGCATCTTTTTTAATAACAAATTCACCTGGTGTAAGCATAGCAGGAACGGTATCAGTCCCTCTAGGAATAAATCCACCTCTGTTTTTATATACAGGTTCCTTTCCAGTTTCTGCTCTATCAATTTGTTTTTTTCTTTCTGCGTCCTCACCCATTATAGTTCCAGTAAGGAATCTCATAAAAGGATTTTGAGTTTTTTCTCTCTCTTCTTGCTCTTTTCTTAAAGCATCAGCAGTTGCCTGACCACCTTTTTCTTCTACAGATTGATCAACCTTTTCATCAGTTTCAGTCTCAACAGTTTCTGGAAGTAATGCAGGAACAGCAGCACCTACGGCAAACAATCCTAATCCTATAACAAATGGAGACTTAAGAAATTTCAATAATTTTGGTAGTAATGTAAGTAGTTTACCGGTTGCAACAGTTAAAGTAGTAACGATACCCGCAATAATACCACCAAGAGGTGTCGCAAATAATAAAACAGCAGTAATAAGTGCAGGCCACCAATCCTTTAAGAACCTGATAAATGATTGAACTTTCTGCTGGTTATCAGGATTACCAAACCAATCTATAATTCCTAAAACAATTTTACCAAGAATAATATTTTTGATAAAATTTATCAATGCATCAAAAGGACCCATAAGGGGTTTGATCATCTTCTGTGCAAAGTTTTTAATAGAAGTGAATCTTTTCTCAAGATTTTTTTCAGCGAGTGCTCTTTTATCTCTCTCTGCTTTTAATCTATCTTGTTTACTAGTTTTCTTGTCTAATTTATTTTTCTGCTTTAAGGTTTTTAGAATTGAATTTACTGTCTTTGAAATATCAGATAGAATTTTAACAACTGATTCTTTCTTTTCTTTTTTATCTTCTTCTACACTCTCTTCGTTTTCCTCTGGTTTAAGAGATGATGGAACTAAAGAAGATGAAGGTCTAACTGTAAGCGCACCACCTTTTTTATCACCAATAGCAGTTGCTTTTTTGAAACCACCAATAGCGGTCCCTTTCTTAAATGCTTCAGCAGATATTTTTGTTCTTTTTACTTTTGGTCTTCTTAATTTTATAACTTCTTCTCTTAAGGCAACACTTCTTTCATCACCTTTACCACTCGTCTTAAATTCAATAGTTGCGATAGCTTCTTTTAAGGCACCAAGATAATCTTGATCCGATAAATCATCGAGATCAATACCCATTTCTAAAAGGATATCAATAGGATCTAATACCTTTGATGCCATTACCTGTTAGCGTTCGCTTGGTTTTGTTTTAACTTTTCATCCTCAAGATGTTGCTGCAGTAAAGCAACGTAAATATCTCTCTCCCAGGGGATAAGATTTTCAATCTCAGTTAATGAATATTTATGGTACTGCATCAAGGCAAAATTAAGTCTATAATAGCTCTCAAGATTCATATGAATGAGAGCTATGCGAAAAAACTTGCCAACCCCTCCAGTACAACTTCATTCTCTTTTTTAGTTTTAGGATTTTTTACCTTCAGTTTGTGAGATAACTTAGGCATGGTCTCAAAAAACTTTTCGATATCTTTAAACTGAGATGAATTCATCTGCTCTAAGAATTCATTTAATTCTTTCTTGGTGCAATCCTCAGTTGCCCACACCTCATCTTCACTAAAGATTTTATCTATACAAGATGCAATCAATTCAAAAGATTGATCCATTTGATTCTTATCAGCAAAGTCAAAATTGTTTTTAATAAACTCATCGAGAGATGGATACTTCATCTCCATCATAAGGTCGTCACTCAACTTAATCCTATTAGTGTGATCATCGTTCTTAACAACCTTAATATCATCAAGGTCAATTGTTACTGGAACCTGTGTCTCTTCATCATCAGGGCAGATAATATTTACTTCGATCTCCTCTCCCACAGACTTGCCACGAATGTTGAGGAACAGATATTCAATATCAAAAGTTGGAAGAGATTCTACTTTAACCCCTCTGGTTTGAACACAATTCTTAATTACATTCTTGATGGCAGTTGTAATCTGCTTGGTATCTTCGCTTTCTAATGCGATGATAAGCACCTTCTCCTCTTTAACAAGGAAAGGTCGGTATGTAATTTCTTGTCCTGTGGATGGCAACTCAAGATGATAAGTTGGCGAGGCAATCTTTGGTAAAGGCATAATGTCTTATATGATTATTTCAGTATGGTTATTTATTGTGATTATATTGGATCAAATCCAAGTGCTTGTCTACTAGTTAAGAGTGGACCATCACTTCCACCATCCATCCTTGCGCCAGTACCAATATCTCTCTCACCAAATTCAGTGCCTGGACCTGCAGTGTTTCCAAAGGTATCAAAAAGATTTTTAGATAATTTATTTAAAGCAGGTGTTTGTTTTGAACCAACAGATGGACTTGCTGTCAAATTATTAACGACATATCTCAAGTAACTAAAAGATACTGTACATTTTAAAAGATCAGATGACTCATAAGAGATTGGCATCGCTGATATTGAGAAAGGGTATGAATTAACAAAAGTATATTCAAGAATAGAACTCGATTTGTCAAAATCTCTCTCAAATTTTCTAACTTTTAGACCCTGAGGTGACACATAGTCTTTAGAGTATCTTGAACGATAGGTGTATGTTGAATCGATTGGATTTTTATCCCCCTTATCTTGTAACATTATACCATCAATCCAACTCTCAAAAAATCTGACAGCAAGATATTTCTCAGCATCAACATAAAATGTTAATTGAAGTCTATCATCATATACTCTTCTGTAAGCGTGTCTTTCCGTAACACCATGATAAGTATTAGTAGTTTCAAGAGTTGCTAAATTAGAACCAGGGAGAGATGCCTCAGAGCATCTTAAGTTAAGCACATCTTGATCCTCACTTCCATCTGCTCTTAATGCAGATAGATTACGAGATAATTCACCTCCTTTTGGAAGATCAATGTCTACTTCATAAAAAGAAGTTAACGCAGGTCTAAGTAGTTTTGATTTAATGTCTGATACAGACCTTATCTTAGGCATCTATAAATAATTTTTACCTTATATATTATGTATGCCGGAAAGTATCAAAAGTAAATACAAACCTTCATACCCTAGAAAATATAAGGGTAATCCAAACAATATTATATGCCGTAGTAGTTGGGAACGCAAGTTCTGTAAGTGGTGTGACCTGAATGAGAATATAATTGAGTGGGGAAGTGAGGAGTTTTGGATTCCTTACTTATCTCCTGTCGATAGAAGAGTGCATCGATATTTTCCTGATTTTATAATAAAGGTAAAAGAAAACGCAGGTCAAATCAAAACCTATGTGATTGAAGTGAAACCAAAAAAACAGACCATGGAACCCAAGAAAAAATCAAGGGTAACTAAATCATACATCTATGAATGTAAAACATATGCTGTCAATCAAGCAAAGTGGAAAGCAGCAACTGAATTTTGTGAAGACAGAAGAATTGAATTCAAGATTATAACAGAAGACGAACTAGGTATCAAATGAATCGTATCGAACCAGTAAGGCAAGACATTCAATCTGAATCTGATGTTGATGATAGAATGACATTGATAATGTATGCATTGAATGACACCGTAACACCAATTCCTGAAGAGGGAAAAATCTGTACTTTTAAATATTTTGCGAAGACTCCTAATATTGAATACGATCAACATCCTCTGGTAGCAGTTACTGATTTATTTGAATGGGGATTTCGTGGAATAAATTTTCACCACCAAGAATATAGGAATTACACATGGCAGGAATTAGGAACACAGGTTTATATTGTTCGACAAGATGAACTTGATGACTTACTATCATTACAATATGG
>Ga0209535_1001832_pt1 | contig 14116 bp, 16 predicted proteins | sample LinPmetageLP28_FD_184041 | JGI IMG/M metagenome (GOLD analysis project Ga0209535, IMG submission 184041) | Marine viral communities from the Pacific Ocean - LP-28 (SPAdes) (version 2) | ecosystem: Environmental > Aquatic > Marine > Oceanic | place: Pacific Ocean | collected 2009-08-22 | reverse complement strand
CACCTGAATAAATACACTAGATGACACAGGACAACAAACCAACAGAAGCAAAAGAAGAGAACAAAAAGCCTCAGGATAACACTGGTGTTATGATGACGGGGCATATCAAGATTTCAGATCCAGAGACAGGTGAGGTGATCGTAGACAAGAGAAATGCGATACACTATGAGAACATGTCTCAGGCATTGGCCAATTCTTTGGCAAATAAATCTACAGGTTTTGTACATGAAATAGCGTTAGGCAATGGTGGTACAAGTGTTGACCCAACAGGTATAATCACTTATCTAACTCCAAACTCTACAGGTACGAATGCATCATTATACAATCAAACATATTACAAAGTGATAGATGACAACTCCGCAACCAACAAAGACACCACAAGAAACAAGATGGAAGTCAGACACACAGCAGGTAACAAGTACACAGACATCGTTGTGACTTGCACACTGGACTACGGTGAGCCAACAGGACAAGCGGCATTCGACAACACCACTGATTTCAACGGTGACTATGTGTTCGACGAATTAGGATTAAAGAGTTGGGAAGGAACAGAGAACGGAGCAACAAACAAATTATTGACTCACGTCATATTCCACCCGGTACAGAAATCATTGAATAGACTTATACAGATAGATTACACACTAAGGATACAGAGTTTAACAACATTCACTGAAACAAGTTCAACTGCACTGTCAACATCAAACACAGTGAGTGGAACGACATCAGGTGGTAATACAGGATACTAATGGCATACACTGTAAACAAGACAAATAGTTCTAGTTCACCAAACCAGTACACGGTACAGGATGGTGTGGTAAATGCACAGACAGATCTTAGTTTCATAGGAAAAGGATATGCAGGTTACGGAGAGTCTATTGCGGAGAATTTCCTACACTTACTTGAAAACTTTTCAAATACATCAGCACCGACCAAACCCATACAAGGTCAACTGTGGTGGGATTCAACGAATTCGAAATTACAGGTGTACAACGGAACTGCATTCCAAACAGCAGGAGGTAGTGCACCATACCAATCAGATGCACCATCTAACATGGCGGCTGGAGACATTTGGATAGACTCGGACACAGGACAGATGTACTACTACAGCGGAACGTCATCGGTTTTGGTGGGACCACCAAGTTCCACAGGAACAACAAACGGATTCACGTTTGACACTATTTTAGATTCTTCAGATGCAAATCAGAATATTACTAAATTGTTTAATGATGGCAATCTTATCGCAATTATTTCAGAAGACACATTCACACCCAAGACCACTCTATCAGGATTTTCATCAATCAAAAAAGGTATAACACTCACCACTGCCATAGCAGACACTAAATTTCAAGGCACAGCCACAGATGCAGACGCATTGGGCGGTGTGGCCGCGGCCAACTATCTAAGATCGAACGCAAACGACACCACGTCAGGAACAATATCTGTTGCCAATGACGGTGGACTTGTTGTTGGGGTTGACAGTGACATGACCATAACTGTTGATTCATCAGGGGGTATCATAGCAAACACAGTAAACAACACTGACATCACATTCAAAGTGAACGACGGTGGTGTGACAACCACTGTGATGACAATAGACGGTTCAGAATCAAGGGTAGGTATAGGAACAACCACCCCAAGCACAAAATTACAAGTTTCAGGCACAGTGACAGCAACAGCATTCGCTGGTCCTGTGACAGGTGACGTTACGGGTAACTTAACAAGTTCAGGGGCCAACACAGTAGGCACACTGACAATGGGTGGTACACTAACTTCAAAAACAATCCTACCAGACACAAATACAACATACGACATAGGTTCGACCAGCAAGAAATACAACACTGTACATGCAAAAGCAACATCGGCTCAATACGCTGACTTGGCTGAGATATATGAGTCTGACTCGGAGTACGAAGTAGGCACAGTTGTAATATTTGGTGGTGATAAAGAGATCACAGTTTCAAGCATGGGTGCTGACCCAAGGGTGGCAGGTGTCATCTCAGAAAATCCAGCGTACTTAATGAACGTTGATGCAACAGGTCAAGCAGTAGCATTGCAAGGTAAAGTACCATGTAAAGTAATTGGACAGATCAGCAAAGGAGATATGCTTGTAACACACTCACAACATCCGGGTGTGGCAAGAAAAGGCATAGACCCTAAAATGGGAACAGTGATAGGAAAAGCACTAGAGGAGTACAATTCAACCGAAATAGGCACAATTAATATTGTGGCCGGAAGACTATAAATATAAGCAAATGGCGTACACAATTAACAAAACAGACGGAACAGTTTTAACCTCAATTACAGACGGCACAGTAGATAACACTACGTCGGTACAACTTTTCGGAAAGAGCTTCTCAGGATTTGGTGAAGGTCTCAACGAAAATCTTGTAAAACTACTAGAGAATTCAGCAGGAACTACAGCACCATCGGCGCCTCTTAAAGGTGAGCTTTGGATGGACACGTCAACGTCGCAGTTGAAGGTGTATGACGGAACGAGCTTCAAGCCCACAGGGGGAGCAAAGTCAAGTTCAGCGGCACCAACCAACTCAGGTGCAGGAGATCTTTGGCACGATTCCGGAAATGATCAACTTTATGTTTACACAGGATCAGCATTCCATTTAGTTGGACCAGTTTACACATCAGGACAACAACTTTCCGGTTGGAAGATCGAGACACTTGCTAGTGGAGGAGGAAACAAGGTTGTTTCTTCAATGTATGCAGGCAACATAAGAGTTTGTATACTTTCAAAAGAAACATTCACTCCAAGTGTGACACAGACAGGATTCGCAGAGATCAAGGCAGGATTAACATTGAACACTACACTAGGAGCAGTGTTTGAAGGAACGAACACACAGGCGGCTAACATTGATGTATCAGGATCAACAAACGGATCAAGCACGTTGATAGCAGGTGGAAACCTTCTAAGAGCAGATGCATCAGACACGACCACGGGTGTGTTGACTGTTGACAACGATGGTGGTATTATCATTGGTGACTCACAGGAATTGACTATCACAGTGGCCAGTAATGATGTAACGATAGCACAGACGTCTCAAGACAAGGATTTAAAATTTACAGTAAACGATGGCGGAGTAACAAAAACTCCAATAGAAATAACAGGTTCCACAGGCACTGTTACAATAAATGGTAATCTTATAATTACAGGATCATATGACAAGTCAAGTGTTGACGTATCGACGTATGTTGATGCATTCATAGGACTGAACGAAGGAAACGGATCAAACGTCGACGGCGGTTTAATTGTTGAAAGGTCATCAGACGAGGCCAGAATCTTTTGGGATCAATCAGAAGGTTATTGGAGTGCTGGTGTAACAGGATCATTCTCACAGGTGATCAGGTTAGCCGATACAACAGACGATGGTGGCGCAAATCACAGCAAAGTGCTTAAGGCAACATCGGCAGGCGGACTAACGATGGATTCAGTAACATTGGTTGCAGTAGGTTCAGACATCACGTCATCAACAAGTACATCAAGCACTTCGGTTCCGACTACGGGACAGGTTGCCAAGTCATTGAAACTATGGGGCGGTTCGGTCATATCAGATGACAGCAGTAACAGTATCGCAGGTAACAGGTACGTTGAGACTTCGGCACCCACATCTGGACAAGGTGCTGACGGGGATCTCTGGTTCGTAAGGGAGGCGTAATCCCATGGTAGCAGTCGTTAAGACATTCAACTACACAGGTACACTACAACAGGCAACTATTCCAGCAGGTACAACATCGATTGACTTATACCTTTGGGGAGGAGCAGGTGGTGGAGGCAGTTCAGATGCAGGTGGTCCGGGTGGCACAGGAGCCGCAGGACACCATGTCAAGAAACTTACTTTAGCAATATCAACAGCACAGATCGACACCACGATAGAAGTGGCAGTGGGTGGCGGTGGTGGAGGTGGATCGTCAGGTGGCGGTGCACCAGGCGGAACGAACGGAAAGAGCAAGACAGCATTTTCAGGTGGTAGAGGCGGTAACGCTGGACCACGACCTTATTCAGGTTCAGGAGGTGGCGGAGGTGGAGCCACAGTAGTATTCATAGATGGCACAGAGATAGCAACCGCTGGAGGAGGCGGTGGAGGTGCTGGAGCGGGAGCAGGCTCAAACGGCACATCAGGTGTAAACACAAACTCGGCAACAGGAAACACGCCGGGCACACTGGGAGAGAACGGCAAGGACCACAGCGGAGACGGTGGAGGTGGTGGAGCCGGCGGTGGTGGTAATGATGGCGGTACATCAGGTAATGGTGGATCAGGAGACCAAGGTGGTACCGGCGGAAAATCGGGATCAGATTTAGTGCCATCAAGTGGTTCATCAAGCGTTGGGTCGGGTGTCACACCCGGAGGTACAAGTGAAGCAAATTATTCTGCACCAGTGGCAGTAGGAGGCAGTCCAAGTTCTCCAGGCCAAGACGGAAAAGCGGTCATTGTAATCAACATAGGTGTGCAAGGACAACTTAAAGTAGGTGGAGCGTGGAAGACTCTTCAACAAGCATTCTTCAAAGTTGGCGGTGCCTGGAAACAGGTAACAGCAGGTTATGTGAAGGTAGGTGGAGCATGGAAGGCACTTTTCAACGCAGGAGTTAATTTCCTTTCAACAGCGGCAGGGTTTGGTGACTCGGCAGGAAGTTCGAGCTCAGGCTCGGGTGGATCAGGTGGCGGCGGTGGTTGTTTCATAGCAGGAACAATGATATCAATGCACGATGGTTCGTTGAAACCGGTTGAGCAAGTGGACATAGGTGACACAGTTTCAGTTGGTGGCAAGGTGTTCGCAACAGGTAAGTTCTTGATAGACAACTTGTATGACTACAACGGCATCCAAGTATCAGGAACGCACATGGTCAAAGAGGATGGCGCATGGACTAGAGTTGAAGACAGTAGGTTAGGCAAATCACTAGGTGACGATGAGGTTATAGTTTACGTGTTTGGTAACGAAAACAGAAGAATAATAATCAACAACACAGAGTTTACGGACTACTTCGAATTAAGTGAACAGCAAGAACTAACCAACCACGGCGAACAATTTTTTAGTAATTGGCAGGATCATGATAGACAAATACATGATAAAAATGTTAATATACTAAATGCTTGATAAATCCTTTTACCACGGCCAACAAGGCGAGTGTTTCAAACAGTTAGAAAAATATTTCGAAGAGGTCAAACACGAGTTCGACTCACAACCTAACAAGGTATTTCTCGACCCAGAAGACTTCTCTGACAGTGTACGAGGACTACCAGAAGACTTTGATGACAAGTCAGGAGATTATGTAAACGGACAGTGGAAAGCATTGGGAGTGCAGTCGGGCGAACACGAAGGACAATCATTTAACGATTATCCTATTTTGTATTCTATACTGAGAAAATTTCCATACAAAACTAATGTGGCAATAATGACTGTTGGTCCAGAAACAAAAATTGGTAATCACACGGACAATGAAGGTGGTTGGAGATACCAGATGTGTTTAGATGATGGTGGAGGAACAGACAGCGGTATGTACGTGATGAACTTACAAAATAGGAAGCAGGAATTGTACACTTGGAAAACAGGCGAAGCGTTTATTTTCCAGCCTGACATACAGGTACACAACGGGTTCAATAATAACCCAGGTGAGAGAACTACATTATTAATTGACTTTTACAAAGAATCACTATACACTAAAGAGAAGTTTGAAAAGTATTACCAACACTATTCAGAATGTTTTGAAGGACTAGAGAATCTAGTAGATGTATATGAATCAAGAAAACAAAAATAAAAAGATTGCCGTAATCGGACATACAAAAGGCATAGGCAAGGCCATAGCCCATCTGTATAAAAGGAAGAAATACGAAATCGTTGGATTGAGTAGAACTACAGGTTACGATCTTGAAACAGACCAAGAAAAAATAATGGACAAATTAGTAGACTGTGAATTGATTGTAATAAATGCATATGCAAAGTTTGGACAATATGAATTACTTAAAAGGATTTATAGTAAGTTTCATCATCATTACAAGAAAGTTGTAGTGATAACAAGCACATCAGGTACCCCTCAGGGCAAGGACGAGGACAACTACGGTGCGGACTACAACGATTACTGTTGGCACAAAGAACACTTGATAAAATATGTAAGTGAGTTGCAAGAAGACCTATTCAACAAACCCTTGTCAGTTTATGATGTTTGTCCTGATGTTGTAGATACTGATATGATCAAGGGCATGTGGGAAGATTTGCCTAAACTGAAAGCAGACGAAGTCGCAGACACTGTGCGTTATTGCTTTGAGTCACCTTTTAACATTAATAAGATTGTGATGCAGAAAAATGTTGGTTAGAGCTTGGAACAGAGATACTGACTATGACACACTGGTCAAGTGGTGGACTGACTGGGAGTTTGGCACGGTTCCTAAAGAATGTTTACCACCAGACGGCATCGTTGTTGAACAAGACGGGAAACCTATTTGTGCCGCTGGACTATACATAGGTGTGGGCACACAGTTTGCATTTATGGAATGGATAGTGACAGACAAGAATGCAGAACAGCGTCTAGTACATAAATGTTTGAAATTGTGTATTGATCGCATAATGGAACTAGCGAAGCAAAAGGGCATGAAATTGGTATACACAGCCACAAAAGAACAGGCACTGCACAAAAGATACACCAAATACCACAATATGGTGCTTACCGAGAGCAACGTCAAGACGTTCCTAAGGGATCTGGATGGATCGTATTCCACGGATTTAACTTGGATATCTGATGATGAGCAGATAGATAACCGTAATAAATAAGCATAAGGAGTACATTCAAATGGCAACAAAACAAGAAGTCGCAGACTACATCAACGCAAACTACGAGACAGCGTGGACGACAGAGGAAGAAGCAAAGATCGACGCAATGCTGACACCTGAACTGGCGACCATATTGATCAAGTTAGTAGGCGATGTAAGTTTCCTGACAGAGGTCAGAGACAACGCATCTAACAACGACTAGACAATGGCATACAAGATAAACAACACATTCGGAACCTTATTGGTCACATTGGCCGATGGAACGATAGACGTAGCAACCACTGACCTGACACTGATAGGTAAAGGTTACGCAGGATTCGGTGAGAAGTTAAATGAGAACCTTGTCAAACTCCTAGAGAATTTCAACAACACGTCAGCACCGTCCAACAAAATACAAGGACAACTATGGTATGACAAAACAAACAACCAATTGAATGTTTACACAGGGGCAAAATTCAAACCAGTTGGTTCATCAACCAATTCAGGAACAGCACCAACCAACGCAGTGCAGGGTGACTTGTGGTTCGACACCACTAACACACAACTTTATGTTTACACAGGATCAGCATGGACCCTAATTGGGCCAACGACGGTTGCTGGGTCAGGAGTTACACAGGTGGTAACAGAGGTAGCACCAGATAACACAGGAGTCAACCAGTCGTATTTGAAATTAGTAGCCAATGACGCGGTGGTAGGAGTGGTGTCCAACGTGGCATTTACACCTAGTTCATCTGACACAACTTCAGCGGCATTGATAACAGCGGGATTTGCCACAGTGGCACAAGGTTTACAACTTTCAACAAGCGTGGCATCAGCCAAGTTTAGGGGAACAGCAACAAACTCAGACGCACTGGGCGGAGTGGCCGCGGCCAACTTCTTAAGATCTGATGCGGCAGATACCACAACAAGTAGAATATCAGTGCAGTCAGATGACGGTATACGTATTGGTTCAGGTAATGATATAACAATGACTGTGTCAAGTAGCAATTTTACTATTGCACAAACCACACAAGATAAAGATATTATTTTTACGGTAAATGATGGTGGAACGACAAAAGAAGCATTAAGAATTCAAGGGTCAACAGGTAGGATAGAACATCTAAGGGTAGGTGATCTAACTGTGGACGGCACAAACACTGTAATGAACACATCTACATTATCAGTTGAGGACAACATCATCGAATTGAACAGGAACATATCATCAAATAGTGGTATGCCTAACTTCACAGGATTAAAAGTAAACAGAGGTGATGCGTCAACAGCCACGGAACAGGACTTGTTCTGGGTTTGGGATGAAACATTCGCGGACGACGGCACAACGATACATGGAAACGCAGGTGGAGCCTGGACAGCATTCAAATCATCAGATGTTGGCGGCACAGAGATGTCTGCCCCAACTTTGGTAGATATCAGAGCAAATGTAGTACACGCAACATCAACTTCGGCACAGTACGCGGATTTGGCGGAACGTTATGAAGCAGACGGCCCAACAGAAGCCGGAGATGTTGTTATTCTAGGTGGACATGCAGAGATAACCAAGTGCAATGACGAGCTGTCAGATGCTGTCTTTGGCGTTGTGTCTGAATCACCAGCATTTTTAATGAATGCTAACGCAGGTAACAACGACTCACACCCAATGATAGCATTGAAAGGACGTGTTATGGTGAAATTGGCAGGTAAGGGCAAGGCCGGAGACCGTATAGTCTCAGCAGGCAATGGAGAGGCCCGTGTTGCGGACGTAGACAAATGTACCGCTTTTAATACCATCGGTAGGTTGATCAAGGATAAATATAATGAAGAAACAGCACTTACAGAGTGCGTAATAGGGGTTAAATAAGTTTATGGCATATTCGGCAGGTGACGCAATTTTAGACGACGAGTACAACGCTTTCGTCGGTAACAGTTCCAGTCCATTTGGATACAACCATTTCGCGGGAGCAGGATCAGGCGAGTATGGATTGAACCAGGCTTCGATTGCAACAGTTTCAGCAGGCGATACAATCGCGGCATCAAGTTGGAACGCTTTATTCACAGGATTAGACAACATTGCCAATCACACCAATGACTCTATCACGTCATCATCGGTTTCAGCAGGTGACGCCATAGCAATCAGATCGGCATTGGTAGCAGACTTGGCATCTTTGGCGGCGGAGGTCGCGGCAGGATCTGTTAACGCAACTGCATTTGACACCACAGCGGTTGGATCAAGCACTAGTGGATCAACGTACAACGGATCAGCAACCATTGAAAGATCAGTAACGTTCGCAAACAACAACACAATGAGAGCATTCTTCAACGGCGGCGGCAAGATCAGGGTTGATCCATCTTGCGTAACAGGTATCGACGGACTCAAAGACACAGTATTCAATGATTTAACAGTTACAGCGATCGGAAACTTAGACATCAAGGCACATGCATCTACAAGATCAGGATCAGGTGAGACACTCACAACAAATGGTCTCGCAAATGGTTTCCATAACCTAGGAACGAGTTACACAACAATTATCAAATTGACTTCAGACAACTCGGGTTACACATCCAACACAGTTGAGATATTTGCCAAGTTGAACGCGGCAGTTGGTTCAGCAACAGTGATAACTATCAAATGTGTTTTCACAGATGCGGCGGGTGACGACACTTTCACATCAGGTAACACAGACGGTGTAGCGGCAAACCCCAACGAGTCACCAAAGATGGTTCTAGCACTGATCGAAGTATCGCCCAACGATACACAGGGACTTGCGGCAGACATCAAATCGGCTTCAAACGCAGAAGTTTCAAACTCAGTATCATAATAAATTAATTTTTACCAGGTTGCAAAACCACCATAATTACAGTATAATTGTATTATGGATATTGGCTTATTAAAAAAGGAATCTGACCTTTCTTTCGACGTTGCTATTGCAAAACGCAACGCCCTGGAGAAAGCACACTCACGACTGGTTGTTGTTTACAACGAACACATCTTTCGTGCAGATGCCGAAACAATCAATCTAGTTAAAACATTAGAAGAAGTACATTCTTCACCGTTTTACATTCTAGACACAAACAACAATCCGATGGAAGTTTCAAACTCAAAAGAGCTTTTGCACGTTTTGGTAGAAAGAAATCAGGAGGCCATGAGTTCATATCACCAAATGTCAAAAACGTTTGAGAAGAGAAATGACTAAAGGCATACTATTATTCTGTTTTGATACACCCGAAACAAATTACCACACAGTACTAGAACGTTGTGTGGGGTTGATAAAGAAAAACCTACAACTGGAAATCACAGTAGTAACCAATCACGAAACATTTAAAAAGATCAAACCACTGGGGTTCATCAACTACAAATTGATCGAACCGGAGTTGGGCAACAAGAAGAACGGCAAGGAATGGCGGAACGTGGATAGACACCTGGCCTACGAGCTGTCGCCCTACGACACAACTCTAGTGATGGACATAGACTACTTCCCATTCACAGACAACCTCAAACAGTTCCTGTATACAGATTATGATTTCCTTATATCAAAGGATGCATATGATTTGACCAACAGAGATAGTTTTGACCAAAGGCGCTGGAGCCTGATAGACATGGTATGGGCAACAGTGTTTGTCTTCCGTAAAGGAGCGAAAGCCAAGCGTGTATTTGACATGGTCAAATATGTAAAACAAAATTATGCATACTTCAATGATTTGTACAGAGTTTACAGCAAGAATTTTCGTAATGACTACGCCTTTGCGGTAGCACTGGAACATGCCAATGGCTTTATAAAATACGATACCCTACCGATAAGATTGCCCACACTACCACCTGATTGTAAGATTGTAAAGTTCACGGACACAGGAGTGGCATGGCAGTATGGAGATCAGATCAACTACACAGAAGGACAGGACGTGCATGTCCTTAACAAGGAGTTAGTCAATGTCTAAAGGATTCCTATGGTTTGCACAGAATAACGAAAACACAGACTACGTAGAGTTGTCTATAAAACTTGCAGAGAGCATCAAGAAACACAACAAAGAAAACATGATCTGTGTAGTCACAGACGAGCATAGCAAATTTCAACACAAGGCTGTGGATGTAGTAAAAGTGTTAAGTCATGACAATAGTGCCGAGCACGGAATCAAATGGGCAAACGAATATAAAGCATTTTCAGTGACACCTTTTACACACACAATTAAACTGGAAAGTGATATGCTGTGGACTACTAATACAGACTGGTGGTGGTACCACTTGTGGCAACACGACCTTGTATTCAGTGTTGATTGTAGGAACCACAAGGACAGCGTCGTCAAACATTCACCTTATAGAGATCTCTTTGTGAGGAATTGTCTACCCAATATCTATAATGGAATGGTATATTTTAGAAAGAGCAAATGGACACAAAAATTTTTCAAGTTGGCTGAAGACATCACAACAAACTGGCATGAGGTAAAAACAAAGATGCTGATAAATTGTCATGATACGTATCCCAGCACCGACGTGGTGTATGCACTCGCTTACAGATTACTAGATCCCACGAACAACAAACTTATAGATTACGAATGGTTCAAGTTCTTACACCACAAGCCAGGAATAAACGGTCTAATGAATAAGCAAGATCAAAACAATTATCTTTATACCAATAGATCAGGTGATAAAATTTATCTAGGAGAAAAACGAGTGTCGAGAGTATGGCACTATCATGACAAGGAGTTGAATGCCAGGATTATTTGAAGCACTGAAACAGATGCCTAAGAGAGAACCCAAGAAGTTCTTCGTAACAGTAGAAGGCAAGGAGTATGAAGTGACTTTGGACAAGAAGAAATGGGCAATAAGTCAGGGCGAGGACAACTTGATGATCAAGGAAGGCGAAATAGTGGTGAAACCTGTACCTAAGCCAAAAACCCAGTACAAAACACTAGTCAAGTCAGACAGGGGATACTTCTTCTACGAGGATGACATACATTGGCCAACAGAGATAGCAGATGGAGGAGCAACATGGCAGATAGAACAAGGGTAGGCGATCTAGATTTCGTGTACATCTCTTTCAAAGAACCTAACAAGGAAGAGAACTGGGCGGACCTCAAGAGCAAGGTGCCATGGGCCAAACGTGTTGATGGCGTGGTGGGTTTTGACTCAGCACACAAGGCCGCGGCCGATAAAGCAGAAACAGACTTCTTCATAAGTGTGGATGGAGATAACATTATAGATGAAAGTTTCTTATTACAGACATTGGACTGGACCAAGACCAACAAGAAAGCAGTGCATAGATGGAGAGCTAAGAACAACATCAATGGACTGGTCTATGGAAACGGTGGACTCGTTGGATGGCAAAAGGAAACATGTCTGAACATGAAGACACATGAGAACGCAGAGACCGAAGAAAACAAAATAGATTTCTGTTGGGGAGTGCCACACGAGAACCTACACAACTGTTATTCTACCACTGTCATCAATGGATCAGAACAACAGGCATTCGTTGCAGGTTACAGGGAAGGTGTAAAGATGAGTACCGAAAAGGGCAGACCAATTCCTGCCAAAGATTTCCATAAAACTTGGCCAAACAACCTGCGTATATTGTGTTCCTGGTGTACAATAGGTGCTGATGTAGAGTTAGGCAAGTACGCAATGTTGGGTGCCAGGATGGGTTGTTTCAATACGGTTATAGAAGCCAACAACAAGCATTTTAAAATAAGTGATTTGGACAACATGGAATTGTACTACAAAGATCAATCTCCTAAGGACATAGACACAGACCTTTTGATGTATGGAAATAGCCTGCGGCAACTACTAGACATGCCCATTGCAGAATACAATGAGGATGAGAGTAGATTCTATAGGTTCGTTATGCCACATCATATTAACAAAGGAGTGCAAGACCGTGAGCACTAGTGACTACAAAGCAGATGCACTGAAAGCCAAGGAAAAACTGTCAACAGTTTCTCCCACTATGTGCCTGGCCAAGTGGAACCAGACTTCACTGCACCTGCCCACAGGCATGACCAATTCGTGCTATCACCCACCACTGCACAACATAGATGCAGAAGCAGTGGGCAAGAATCCCGCGGCACTGCACAACACAGCAGAGAAATTGAATCAAAGACAACAGATGCTTCAAGGAGAGAAACCCGAGGGTTGCTCATACTGTTGGAACATGGAGAAGACAGGAGAAATGTCAGACAGGCACTACCGATCTGGAGAACCATGGGCCATGCAGGACTTCGAAGACATTAGAAAGAATCCAATGACGACCGATTGGACACCGAGGTATGTGGAGGTGAACTTCAACAACGCTTGTAACTTCAAGTGCAGTTATTGTTCTCCACAGTTCTCAACAACGTGGGGCAAGGAGATTGACAGGTATGGCCAATATCCCACATCTCCTCCCCACAATGCACCAGAGCACTTCCAGGGCAGGAGGCGTCCCATACCCAACAGGGAGGACAATCCCTATGTGACAGCGTTCTGGAAATGGTGGCCCACGCTGTACAAGAATCTAAAACACTTCCGTATGACCGGAGGTGAGCCCATGATGGACGTCAACACCTACAAGGTGTTCCAGTACATAATAGATCATCCAAAGGATGACCTGCACCTGAACGTTACAAGTAACATGTGCCCGCCAGATAAAAAATTAAAGGAGAAGTACTTCAACATGGCACAGGAGATCTGTATGCAGGAGAAGGTGGAACACATGATGCAGTTCGTGAGTGTAGATGCGTTCGGTAAACGTGCCGAGTACATTCGTGACGGATTGGACTTCAACTACATGATGGACAACGTTGAAGAATTCCTAGATCGTATCCCGGGACGTAATTCAATCACCTTCATATGCACTTACAACAATCTAAGTATAACAAGCATGGACAAACTATTACAGAAAATACTAGAACTGAGGACCAAATATTCAAAGACCTATCAGAGAGTATGGTTCGATGTGCCACTGCTGAGACAACCCGCATGGCAACAGATAACCATGCTACCAGAGTCGTATCAATTAATACACGAGGACAACATAAAGTACATGCAGGCCAACTCCGGAGAGGAAAACGGGCTACACATATTCAAGGACTTCGAGATCCAGAAGATGCAACGGAATCTCGCATACTGGAAAGAAAACGCGGACGCAAGTACGCAACAAAAAAAGAACTTTTACGCATTTTTTAACGAACACGATAGAAGAAGACAAACAAACTTATTAAACACATTTCCTGAGATGGAAGATTTTTATGTGGAGTGCAAAAACGCATGAATGATCTAGAATACAAAAAACAAATATTAGATACAAAGAGTGCAAGTTTCTGTGGAGCCAAGTGGTACAATGCTACCATATGGTTGGGCAGTGGTATGACCACAAGTTGTCACCACCCACTT
>Ga0209535_1001831_pt1 | contig 14121 bp, 5 predicted proteins | sample LinPmetageLP28_FD_184041 | JGI IMG/M metagenome (GOLD analysis project Ga0209535, IMG submission 184041) | Marine viral communities from the Pacific Ocean - LP-28 (SPAdes) (version 2) | ecosystem: Environmental > Aquatic > Marine > Oceanic | place: Pacific Ocean | collected 2009-08-22 | reverse complement strand
ATTAAATACAATGGAAGAAGCAATTGACGTTTTATATAATAGATATAAGACCTATGGTTATGTAACAGATGAGGATGTTGATCGGTTAAAGAAAAAGTATAATGAACTTCACCCTAAAGTAATCAACTCTATAAAGTACGTCCAGACAACTACGTGAAGTACATAGTCAGGTATATGCTGTACAGACAACTAGACCCTAAAGCTTATTGGGAATTAAGGGAAAAAACTTTTGAAGACAAAGAAGATGCTAGTATCTTCATATCTAATATAAGTGAAAATGTCGCTGTTAAAAATATTTCTATTCAACCCGTTCCTTAAAGATATTGACTTTGCATCGGCTGTACCGCAGTTCGGGGATATATATTAGGAGTTCAGCGATGAACTGTATGCTGATGTAAAAATAAAGAGGGAGCGTTTAAACGCTCCCTTTTTTAATTAAAAAAACTATTTCTAGACTTTTTAGACCTAGACTTCCCAGAGCCAAAGAAACTACTGCCTGATCCAGACTTTTTTGATCGTTTAGGAGGGGCTTTATAATTATACTCAAGGTCTTTCATTTCCCTCTTCCTTCTAGTCTCTTCTTTTTTTTCCTCTTTAATCGCCTCTCTTTCTTTATAGCCTTCGGACTGAGAGCCAAATGTTCTTTCCCATAAGCCCCTATCATACCTTTTCATATCGGTCTCGTTGTCATACTGACCCAGCTTCTCTTTTTTTATCTGAGAATCGGATTTAGGTTGAGGTCTATACGAAGAACTAATACCAAGTACGTCGTATGTGTTTTCTTCACTAAAGTCTCCTTGGAAAAAGTTTGAAAGTCCAATAAATGGATCAAATTGAACCCCTAACGCAATCTCAACTAGAACCCTTACAGCGCTACTTAAAGACTTAGAATGACCATCCTCCTTCTCTTTCTTTGACAGCTTAGCTAGCTTATTAATTTTTCTTAATACTGAAGCAAAAGGATTTACTACATTATCAACTGGCCTACCCCCCTTTCCGGTCATCTTATTTACGGCCTCTTCGGCAGAAGCTCCGAAATAAGGAATCTGATATATAAGATTAAGACCCATCATTGCTTCCTTCATCTTAGCCAAGGCCTCTTCCCTATCTTCATCTTCACCTTTAATAAACTTAGCTATGTTGGCCGCCAATGCAAACATTACGTTAGCTACTCCAAGATTAAGAACAAGACCCCTAACGCTTTTAGCCGATGGATTCTCTCTCTTGCTTACCGACCTTAATATATTGGTTGTTGATTGCATAACCTTATTCATCTGCAAGAATAGGGTGCTTCCGAACATGGTAAAACCCCGAACTAAGGAGTTGCTATTCATCTGCAAAGGTATTTTATCAGTGCTTCGTCTTGATTGCTGAGTGGCATTGTAGTCTTCAAACTTTGCAAGAGCATCAGCCTCACTCATTCCATTAGCGATATCTCTATTGTAGTTAATCATATAGCCCATAACTCCAAGTATGTCACCAAGGACAGTAGGACTACCAGCCGCGGCTTTTAAAATTTTAAAAGCTTTATTTTTTTGTGATTGAGATGCGGGCTTATAAGTTACTGAACCTGTCTCAAGACCGTATACATCTCCTTCTAGACCTTTAAGCAGACGTTCTTGAAACATTGGAGACATATTCCAAGCTTTTTTTATTTGTGAAGGCATCGTAACTGCAACTTTAGCTCCGTCAACCATAAACATTAGAAGGTCAAGGCCTGGAATTTTTGATTTCCCCTTGCCTCTGTACGAGTAATCCTCAAAAGCGTTTACAAAAGACGTAGACTGCTTTAGGATTTGTACAGCTTTAAAGGCTAGAGCAAACCCTGTGTACTTAGTCATTAATCTATCGACAACGTTTGACTGAATTGCAGACTTTCCTCCATTAGGATTAACAGCGAAGTTTATTGAATTCTTTACAGCGCTGTTAAGACCGCTCTCGTTTAGCAGGGTATTAACAGACTTAAACTTAAATATAGAGTTCATCTTCTTAACCCCCTTAGCGTATGCCTTATACCTCTCGATAGTCTCAAAGTGATTTTCAAGAGTTGAGGTAAAGTCTGAGCCTCTAAGGTCTACATCTCCCGTTAGGTCAATCCTCTCTTTTAAAGCGGGAGCGGTCTGGGCATTAAACACACCGCTAAAGTCTCCATTCTCTAGTAAGTCAGCATTAACTTTAGTTTGAATGGTTTGAGTTGGAAAGTAGTCATCCACATACCCTAGGTTTACATTGTTAACATCAGAATAAACCTCATTAGTTTTTTCAAAGTATTCTGTGCTTAAGTATTCTACAGTCTTGTTAACAAACTCAACTACTTCTTTGCCTAGAATAGCTTCAATTTCCTTTAGTTTCTTATCAGTAAGCCCTTGAGCGAGTAGCTTTTTACGTTGAATTTCATTCTTACTAAGGGCATATAGCCTCATAAGCTGGTCTGCATTAAACTCGGTGCTAGAAAGAGATACGCCTCTTGAAGTCTTAAGGCCTGTTATTTTATGAACACCTGTAGCGAGTTTTCTTTTAATATCCTTATAGCTGTTTATACCGTCAATAGTCTTTGCTATTTCGTCCATCTTGGATCGAGTTCCTTGAAGCCCCTTGGTGTACGCACTCTCCATCCTATTGAGGGCGTCGTATACATTCTTTTTGAAAAATGAACCAGCCTTATCAAGGCCGTTGGCAAGTGTACCCAAGTGCTTTAAGTTATTACCTATAGATTGAATCATCTTTCCCACCTTAGTATAAGAAAACTCCTTAGCGTATTTATTTATAGCATCACCTAGACCTTCGCCAAATAATTTAATGCGCCTAGCATCTCTATCAGCATCTAGTTGATTTTTATCCTTTGGCTTACCGTCTTCAAAAAGCTCCGAGTAGCCATCCTCAATATTTTTGTCAGCTTGATTCTGAACTTCTCTAACTTCAGCCCTGAACGCATCAAGTTTTTTCTTAAGCTCCAAGCGGCCACCCTCTTGACCTCTTTTAACGTCTTCGAGTAATTGCTCAACCTGCTCAAGGCTCATGTCTCTAAGGCCATCTACAGACTCAAATATCTCTGAAGCATATAGCTGAGACTTTTCTTTATTTGTTAATTCTGAAAACTCTTTCTGTAGTATTGTGTCAATATCAGGAAATAAAGATTCCTTTATGCTTTCAGAATCAATCTTCACGGGTTTGCCATTTACTTTTGCAAGAACCTTATTCAGCACAGTCTTCATAACCTCAAAGAACTGCTGGCTGTCAGCATCTACAGACTTTGATTTCTTTGCAGATTTAGAAACTCTTTTAAGAATATCATTTATTAAAGTATTCTTGTATTTACTTTCAGACTTATTGTATACACTGGCCATGTAATCCATAAAGCTATTTATAGACGAATCGTTAAGGACATCAACCTTGGCAAGTCTATTTAATATCCTTTGAGCCTGCCCGTTTGTTATAGATCCCTTCTTAACTAGAGCCTTAACATTTTCAGTTACTAAATTAGTAGCTTCTTTTATGGCTTGTTGTGCAGTCTTAGCTCCTTCTTGTAGATCATTTAGTCTCTTAATGTATAATTTTTTATCTGTTGTTGTTATCTCCTTACCAAAGTTAGAATCAAGAGACGCTTTAGATGGTGAAGCTTTTTCCTTTAAGCCAAACTCTTTTCTAAGCTCTCTTACAGCCTGCTCTCTTACAATATCAGTTGATTCTTTATAGACTTTAGAATTCTTTAAAAGCTTAAGTGCGCTAGGGAATACATCTTTAATGTTTACAATTTTTGTAGATCCCCTAGAAGGGAATGCGGACATTTTATTTTTATAATTATTTTTTGCTTTAACTGTTATTCTTTTTATAAGATTGTCTATCTGTTTTTTTACGCTATCAGAACCAGGGACAAGGTCTTCTGTTATTTTGGCTTTTGTATCAGCCTCGATACCTGCCATTGCTTCAGACACAACATCAGATTCAAATCCTCTTTTTTCTAGCACTGCCTTTATAGCTATTTCGGAGTAACCAAGACCTCTTGCTTTCTCTACAAATGTTCTTACCTCCTCGTCAGATGAGTCTGTCATTAACTGAAGTGCGTCACTTAAGCCTTTAGCTTCAGCTCCAGCAAATACTTCGTTACCAGACAGCAGGTCTACATTAACACCTTTAAGAAATTCACTAAGAGTTATATTCTCTAACTGATCGGGTGAGTATTCAGACAACCCAGTCATGTTTTTAACAAAAGAATACAAGTCTTGTAGCCAAGTTTTAAAACTTATTTTTTGAGCTGCGGTAACAAAAGCTTCTCCTTGATCTCCAATTGCAGTAGCTAAGGCCTCTTCTAGTATATATGCGTCTATAGCCTCTTGACTAGCACCGTCTTTAAGCATTTGCTTTACAACCCTCTTATACTCTGGGCTTTCCTTAATCTGTGTCTCATACGCAGTACCTTTTATAAGACTCATTCCCTTTTTAAAAAGCTCAGGCTTGGCCTCTTTAGCTATGTTAAGCCATATATGACCAAACTCGTGTATGGGTGTGTTGAAGTTTTCTAGACCTGGGTTTAAGTATAGTTTACCATTCATTACAGCGCCATAAACCTTTTGACTTTTTGTCGATAAGGATTTAGAGTTTAGGTCTTTAGTCAAAGCATCAAAGTCTTCTTGACTAGACATTACTTCTACGTTAGGAAACGCTCTTTGAAGAAGGCTTACAAACTTTTTATACGTGGTTGTTTCAGGAGATGATAATTTTCTAGACTGACTAGCGCTCATAGAAGCGCTTCTCATTTCATTTGCTTTAGCCTCTTTAGATGTGACATTTCTTTTTGAAGCAGGCTTAGTTTTTGTGGCAGCAACTTTTTTCTTTACTAGCCCAGCGGCTTTAGCATTAAGGGAGCTCATTGAAGACTTATACATATTCCAAAAAGGAACAGTCTCTTTTAGTAAGCCAACAGCTTTTCCTCTTATGTATACTGGATAGTTTTCATGCTTAGGAAGTCCTTCTGATTCTTGCTGCTCTCTTGTTAGTATAGCTTCGCTAGCCGTCTCTTTAGTTATTGGGTTACCTTGTTTGTCAGTCACCTGAAGAACTGTTGTTAGTGCCCCTGCGGGTAGATCTGACGCAAACTGTTCTACATTTAAATCTCGTATATCCTCAATAGTAACTTGATTCTGCTGAAGTATTGCTCCTAATTCAGTTTCAGCTTTTACATCTCTTGAAGGAACAAGTTTTTTCATTATATCGGCCTTAGTATCTACATCAAGATCACCTATAAGAGACATCATTTCATTAATGTTTTTTGCGCTATTTGCAATACCTCTTACTTTTTCTACAGAACTTTTTTTGAATTCTTGAGTTTTAAGTTTCTCACTCATTAAATCAAAAACTTTATCTTGAGTATCGCTGTCCAGTCCGTTTACAGACTCTACAAAAGTCTCTAGTATAGCAATATTTGAGTCTACAGCGCTAGGGCTCATGTTGTACACCACAGAAAAATCTGAGTTTATAGCGCCATCAATTATTCTTTTAGCCGCAACTTTGTCAATAGAAGCCCAGGCAACTTTACCAAACAACTCATCCATCATAGGGAAGAAAGGGCCTCCCATTCTCTTTAATGTTTTATTACCTACTTTAACTTCACCAACTTTTAGCTGATCTGCCATGACTAGGTTAACTCTTTTACCAATAAGCTCACTCAGTCCCATCCTCTTTACTTTAGCTGCTAGTTTTGAGTTTTCTTTAACATCTATCTGATAAGTTTTTACGTTGGGCGCTGGATTGGTTGCGTCAAACACCTCTTCTTCTAGCTTGGTTTGATTTGCAGGATCCTCCATCATCTTAACCGCCTCTTGAACCAAGGCGGTTTTTTTCTTTTTAGGAGTAACTTCAGTATCTAATTGAAGCTGAGCGTCCACATTGTTATTTGCTTGTTCAGGAAGAGCCTGCTCTAAGCTTTCTATCTCTGCTTGAATCTCAGGCGTCGTCTCGACTTGGGCTTCCCCGATGGGCTCTGTGAATTCTTGCTCAACTTCTTCTGTAACGGTTTGTTCTTGGGTGTCTCCTTCTCCCATTGTTTCGCTAACTGTGGTTTGTTCTTGTACATCCACGCTCTCTGTGCTTGACTCTTGAATGGCATCGCTATCTTCTTTTAATTTTGCTTTGTTTATTTCACTTTGAGATCTTAGCCTTTCTTTCCTTTCTTCCGTCTGGTTTTTAAGCTCAGGGTCATTCTTGACATCAAATGTCGTTCCTGCAAAAGACTTGTCGTCCGCATTTAAAGACTCAGTATAAATATCTAAGCCAACCTGTTCTCCGTTTATAAAATACTGAGCAGGCTTAACTAGCTTTCCATAAGCATATGTAAGAGGAGCCTTACCAGCTCCCCCTATAGTCTCAAAACCTATTTCTCTGGCGTCTAAGTCTTGACCTGCAAAAAGCCTTGCCGCAGTCTCTCCTACACCACCTCCGACACTCTCTGCTCCTAGAGCAACAGCCGCTCTCTTTCCTTTGCCCGCACCTTTTGCCGCTAGCTTTCCAATATACTTGCCTCCAAGCCCAGCAGAATATCTGTCTATTATACCAATAATAGCGCCTCTTCCTGCAGACTTTGTTCTGATCCGACGTAGGGCGTCGGCATCATTAAGAACAATACTAATATTTTCTTTATTAAAATCTAAGCCTTTAGCCTCTACTTCTTCTCTTAAGAACTCTGCAAAAGATATTCCTGTCTCTAGTGCGGCTCCAGACGCGCCAAAAGCAAAAGGCAATGATGAAATAGCTCCACCAATAGCACCTGGGATTGCGCCTATGCCACCAAAAGCAGATCCGCCTACAGCTCCAGCAGTAGCTCCAGTTCCTACTGTTGCTCCAACAGCTCCAGCTGAAGCTTTGTTAACCATTTGTGCTGTTGTCTGTGCAGCTAACTGAGCCATTAATGAGATCGGAGCTGTAGATAGACCCTTTATAAATCCAAAAAGACCTCCACCACTCTCATCATACACTTCATTAAACCTCTTCATCTCATCCGTCTGACCCATTGAAGCTAACTCTTCTTGAGCAGCAAGGAACTCTTCAATGTCTGTGGCTGATGTATTAGCCCCCTTAAACATTAAGTCATAGGACTCGTCAGCGGTGTTTCCCTGCACATATCCTTGTTCAGCAGACCTATATATGTCTCCCACAAAATCAGCAAAGCCTGAGACTATAGGGATGTTCTTGCCTACAACTCTTTCAATAAGGGTGTCTTTCTCACCCGACTGAGGAGCGGAACCATCCGATGTGCCACTGACTTCCACCTCTTGTGCAGTGGAGTCCATACCATCCTGCGGAAGCGTGGAAGGTAATTCGGAGTCTTCTTTTTTTTTTAAAGGATCTTGACCGAGAAAATACTTAGAATTAAAAGCATCTTGACCTTGAGTAAAGTAACCTTCCCTTTCGGCAACGCCATAGACTTTATCTTGGTAGGATTTATCCTGAGTCTGCTTAGCAAATTCATCAAAGGACTTAGTGTAGAAACCATCTCTACTTAAAACTTTCCAAAGCTTTTCTAACTCGTTCATCTTGTTTTATTATACTAATTAATCTAATTCGCCTGTCCCCTCAGTAGGCAGCTCAAACTTAGTTTGAGGAGCATTTACAATCTCACCCCTAGCGTTTTGACCTGTTCCAAAACCTGATCCGTCACCTTCATTAATACTTGAGCCAGTTCTGTAGTTAGGCCCCTGTAAGCCACCTCCCTGTGCCTGTCTTGATGAACTTCTTCTTGATTCTAGAATCTCATCTAAGGCATTCCCGAGTTCTTGACTACCAGGCTTGACAATATATCTTTTCTGTGTAACTGCGTCAAATATTTCAAGTGGCCCTGGATCGCCAGTAGTTGAGCTAGGAAGCTGCTTTATAACAAAAGGGTTTGGAGCTCTATTCGCTGATGTTTGAAGGTGTAAGCTATTAAGTGTTTCAATTAATTCTTTAGATAGTCTAACTGTATTATCAATAGCTGTTAGATCTTCTTTAAGTTGATTCTTTGACGCATTAAAGCTAGTATCGTCAAACAAATAAGTTCCAGCCTGAGCGGTGGAGGATCCATCACTAAACACTCTTCCTTTTTCTTGCTCTTTAGCCATATACTCTGCAAGCTGTTTTTTGCTTATAGGTTTACCAGTAATAAACTCAGCATGAGAAGTTATCCAAGTCGCTCTGTCAATCTGATCACCATTACTATCAAGAAGGCTAATGGTTTTAGTCTCATAATCCTTTGGGTCAGTAACAACAACTCCATTAATTACTGGAGCGTATGTAAACACTAGTGAATTCTGCCTCCTATCGACCTTTTTTATATTTGGATTGGTTCCGGTCTGTTGCTCAACTCGAGCCGTTAGGGTGGCCTGATCTCCACTAAAGAAATCCTCCATCCTATCTATATCTATAGCCACAGCGTCTTCTATTTGGCCTTCAGCCCTAGCTTGAGCTCGATCTATATCTTGTCTTTTAGTCTCAACAGCCCCCCTAACGCTGTCTTGAAGACCATCGAATGCCCACTGTTGCACTGTCTTCGTCTTATTACCAATAGTTAGTTTCCTTTCCACATCAGGGACTCTTCTTCCGTCGTCTCCGGTAATTAATAAAATCTTTGTGGGGTCTGAGTCTGCTATCTCCTTACTCAAAGTAAAGTTATCACTGCTCACTCCAGAGTTTAGTTCAACAACAATCTGAGCCACATCTACATCATCAGCCATCATAGACTCAATTGCGTTAGATTCCGCCCCTACGTAGTCATCATTTAAAAACGCGCTTGTTGTCTTAGCCCCGGCTTTTGTAAAGAACTCATTTGTAGCGAGAATCTTAACCGCAGAACTCACCTCCTTAGTTATGTCAATTGATTTTCGTTGAATATCTTCATCAATAGACAGGGTGTTTACGTTTATAAGCTTGTCTGGATCCGTTATTACCTCTCCATTTTCATCTTTCATAGCAATATAGCCTATATATGTTTCTGGGTCTATATAGTATGTGCTATTGTCTGAAAACATTGCTTTTTCACGACGGATATTTTCCCACACAGTTTGCGCAGCGACTGTGCCATCGGCTAGAGCCTTATCGTTTGCAGCTCTTCTTGTTGCGTAGGTGGTCATACTCTGCTTTAATCCCTTTGCTTGATTAAGGATAAGCTGTCTTTTTTTAGCAAACTCTCTAGGAGTTATCTCTAAGTTTTTCATCTGCTGAAAAGCAGTATTAGTTGCTGATGCCATGTTATCAGTAGCACCAAACGCCCATTCAGCAGAAGTAAGGGGAGCGTTTTCGCTAACCTTAGCTATACTGTCTAAAGTTTCTTGAGTATTTTTTTCAATTAAATCCCTTTTCTCCTGCCGCCTAACGGATTCAGCTTCTAAGTCATTGCTTAATTTCGTTCCAATACCAGCCCAATCAACATTTGCTTTTAATGGATCTCTTTTTTTAAACTTGTAAAACGATTTAGCCATATAAACTTACCTTTAATTTTTTTTAAATGCATTTTTAAAGAATGAAGCGGACTTATTACCTATATCCTTAAAAAATTGATTTCCAAAAAATTTACTTGTGTCAAAGTCTCCCATCTGTGCATATAAGGGGTTAAGCAGTTCGTTACCAACAAATGCATTGAGGCCCCCTGTTAATGCGTTACTGGCAGATGTGTTCGCAAGTCCTGCCGCTTCAGCATACATTGCCGCTGCATCTTGAGACCCCTCTGCTTCAGTTTCTGCAATTAGCTGCAGCTCATTGTTATTTCTCTCTTCGTTCTTAGCTACTGCAATATTTCTCTTGTATAGGTCTGCAGCAATCTGATCTCTTTGTTGCTGGTTTGCATTAACCGCCAATGCCTGTAAGCCGCCTAAGCCGCCTAAAAGACCTCTAGCGCCTGTCTGCTGAAGGGCGTCTATCCCTTGTTGTTGTTGACTAGTTATTTCCCTTTGAGCATTTTCGTAGGCCTCCATAGGGACGCGCAACGCTTCCATCTCGTTTATAGAGGCAAAACCTTTAGCTTCAGCTATGGCTGTTTGTGCCGCGGTCTCAGCCTCTCCCATCAATCTTTTTGATCTAGCAGCTTGCGCGTAGCTCATTCCTGCCCCTAGAAGTTGCGGTGCGGCTTTTAGTGCCGCGCTTATAACATACCCTGGTATTACCATAACTTTATAATTTGAGTTAATACAAAGGTAACGAAAATCATGGATATGATTTAAATATACTAGACTCTACAGTAAATAGCTCCACATGTGTTGTGCTTGTATTTGTTAAAGTGAACTCACAATAATATCCCATAACTCCTTGAGATTCCGCTTGTGGGTTTTTAACGGCAAAAATATAGTTGCCATTAACGGGTGCGGTTCCTGTTAAAGTTACCGTAAGAGTCTTTCTGTCTGCCGATACAGCCGTTAGGGAGCCAACTTCTAATTCTGGATTTAAGTCCTTATATATCTTGTCGCCAATGCTAACAATAGGGTTTATCGCAAAAGCAAATACTAGCGTGTATGTGGCTCCCACATTACTAACTGTAGTTACATTGCCTATGCCATCAACAGACCTCATGTGGAAGTTAACGGGAGACTCATTCGCCCTTATAGAGGCATAGTAGCTACCCTCCTTTAAATCATACCACGCTGAGTTTATAACGCCAGTCTCTAGGTTTGTCTTAAAGGTGGCTCCCCACGGGCTATCTGCCTCTAGAGATAAAGTCTTAAATTTTTTAGATGCTGTAGGCTCTATATTAAAAACACTTGTCACCGTAGAAGGGTAGCTTACATTGTAAAACTTATTCCTACCTTCATTTGTGTTGTGTCTATATAAATTACCAGCTTTAAAAGTGTATAGGTAATTGTTCATTCCCATTATATACTCAGGTATGTAAGAGTAAAAAGAAGGAAACCCCTTTACGGATGCGCTATATGTTATAGTATAATCACTCATGATACACAGCCTATTGTTAGTTCATACTCTGTATTTCCTGCAGGGACAATCTTAACAACTGCCTGCGTTGGGTACTTTGTTGTTTTAGGAATCGAAAGAGTTCCACTTGCACTAACATTCGTGCTTGTGTACACCACCCCGTTATACGTAACTTGAAACTCTATTGTAGTGGCAATAGTGCTAATGGTATATGTTAAGACAAATGTACTTAACGCAGCTCCTACGTTGCCAAGCTCTACGGTAAACTCTCTAGTCACTGCGTCGTTCGCATTAATCTGCGCTCCGCAAGGAATGATTGTCTCACCCATGGCAACTTCATCGTCTTTTACAGACAACACATATTCGTTCATGTACGGGTCATAGCCCCCTAGTTTTTGCCCATCAAAATATTCAATAAACCTATCCCTAAACCAAGATCGCATACCATAGTTAGATATAACCTCCAACTGCTCATTAGCACTAACTCCACTTAATTTTATGACAGCTCCTCTTTTGGCATCGGTAAAGTAACGATCAGATCCATACGCAGTAAAGCTCTCTGGATTAAAACTAACACCATACTCTTCTATTCTTGCAATCTGATTACCTATAACTTCTGGTATTGAACTTATAATTCCACCTGTCCCTGGAGAGCTTATGAGGTTTTTTGATGCTAAAACATAACTTATCTTGTCTTCTTGAAGAACTAAAATATCCGTTGACCTAGAGTGAAGCTTTTGAATAGATCCAAAGTTTTGTTCTAAGTCTTTAAAATTAACAAGAGCCAAATTAAACTCATTTAAATTATTGACATTTGTCGTGGGCTGATACACTCCACTATATGTCAAGCTAGAGTCATTTCTTGTTTGATTATATCCTTCTGCGCTTACGCCATTAACACGACTTCCAATAGCTAAGGGATCTCCAGTTATTAAGTCCTCAATCTTATAACCTTCTACTCCGTTTCCAAAAGTATATGCGTTAAAAAAATCTAAATTAACAATTGCTGGCTGAGATCCTGTTTGCGTTTGAGCGTTACCTTGATGAAATCTATTGGTGATAGAAAAACTCTGAGAGCCTTCATAGAAAATACCCTCTGCAACGCTAGGGGCTTTAGTTTCAAATACTAAGAAATTAACAGTTCCCGCTATGCTAATGCTTCCCTCTGTTTCTATCTTAGCAACTAATTGACCACCATTATTTGTGAATATGTCTAAAACTTCAACCTCTACAAGGTTGTTTAAAGGCCCGAAACCATCTACCTTACATATTAATGTATCTCCTATAATAAACTTTGTTTGATTTTCTCCCTCCAAAGGAAGATAGGTAGCGGTATCTGCTCCTCCTCCAGTTTCAATTTTTGTTCTTCGTATGTAAATAGTTTCAAAATCACCTTGAGAGACTTGCAGTGCAAACTTATATCTAGACGCCCATGGTGGCGCAAGGTTGTTTATTGTTGCTTTAAGGTAGTTCCTGGTTTCTGACGAGCGGACAGGGACAAACTGATTATTTGTCTCAGAGGTTAGCACAGTAGAGTTTCTCCCCTGCGCGTCCATATACACTATTCCTAGTTGATAGTCTCTATTGCTATGAAGTGTTCTATTAAAATCGCTTTTTATATAACCAACAACAGGGTCTACGATTTCGGAATAGAAGGCAAGTTTTGTACTACTGTTCCCTTCGAGAGTATACATCATTGCAGGAGCTTGCAGTTGAATCACATTGGCATTAATAACAGTAATTCCAAAAGATTGATTATTAGTTCCACTTCCGTTGGGGGCCGTTCCAATAAAGGTTCCATTTTTATTCCAAGGGGTTGTAACCCCTTGAACATTGTCAAAAGGGTTAGGCATTGCACAACCAAACTTATCTCCAAAAGTTAATCCTTGACAAAGATTGGTCGTATTTTGCATTGTTGTACTACCAAGAGCTGCTTGAAATGTGGTTCCTGCAGCAATCCAAGCTTGTATATTGGCATAGTTAGCATCTACAGTTATACTTATAGAAGTCCTAAAGGTGTTAAATGTAAGTGTAGAGTAATTTGCTATAGTAGTAGTTTGTTGTTTAAATTTAAAACCAAGCTCTATTGTAACTATGTCTCCGGTCTCTAGGCTTGCATTTGTAAAATTAAGTTGAGCAGCAGAGCCTGCCACTGTAAAAGCGGGACTAGTAAATCCATCATTATAGGCTGTAGCACCATTTTCAACCTCCGATAAAATCTCGTCCGTACTTATGGCTGACTCACTAACTATCTCAGTAGTGTAGTTTATAAGCAACGGCTCTCCGTTAGGGTTTGTTACGTCATACCCCTCAACATAGTTTCCATAAAAAATACGGTTACTCATGGTTGTTTGTGCCTTTGCTTTTAAGGGGACATTGTCAAACAATCGTAAAAGCTCATCTGAAGCTAGAGTAGTAAAGACTTTGTTATTAGAAAAATCAACCGTCTGTGTTGTGTTGTTTGGCCACCCCTCTTCTTCTTTGTTAAACTTCTGAATTACATTAACTACGTTTGTGTTGCTTACCTTAAAACACAAGTCTATGCCTATGACGCTAGCACCCCCAGTGTCAAAAGAAACAGCGGCAGCGTTAAACGCATTTCGCATACCAGTATTTGAATACATCTCTAACGTGACAAGGTATGGCCCTGGACAAAACGCCGCTTCTGAAAACTGAGATAGTGCGCTATACTGAAGGTTCTCATACTTATAGCGATATGCAAACGAAACAAAGTTTGTCTCCATAAAATCATCATCCCCACTTATATTTTTAAGTGTAAATGTTGGAGATGTTATAGGGGCTGGTCGCAACACACTAATATCTACCTCAGTAAAAGAGTTGGCGTATTTTCTATTTACATCAATAAACCTTGGTGGGTTTAAATCATCTGTAAAAAACAAAAAGTTATCTATTAAGTCTACCCCCGTGACTAAGAACTTAGGGTCAAAGTTTAAAACAGATGTAGAGATTAAGTGATAGTTAAGGGCTTGAATATTAGTATTGTAGGACACCACCATGTCTACGCCTCTAGTGGGGTCGTGAACAAACCAGTACATGGTCTCCGTTGTTCCGTCCTCGTAAGCACCAATACAGACAGTGTTTGCACTTAAAACACTTCCGTTATATTCTAGTGTGGTTATTTGCTCATTACCCTTTGTGTTCTCTACCGCGCCAATAGTAGTCCCCTCAGTTGAGCCTAATCGTATATTCAGAGCATCTCTATACTCACCC
>Ga0209535_1001830_pt1 | contig 14123 bp, 11 predicted proteins | sample LinPmetageLP28_FD_184041 | JGI IMG/M metagenome (GOLD analysis project Ga0209535, IMG submission 184041) | Marine viral communities from the Pacific Ocean - LP-28 (SPAdes) (version 2) | ecosystem: Environmental > Aquatic > Marine > Oceanic | place: Pacific Ocean | collected 2009-08-22 | reverse complement strand
TCCGCTGCCGCAATTACAGGTACAACCGTTGTTGCTAATACTAGCATTAACATTGCAGGTGATGGTGCTACTGTAACAGGCATCAAAGATGAAGATGATATGGCATCTAACAGTGCCGTTAAACTAGCTACACAGCAGTCTATTAAGGCATATGTAGATGCCTCTGTAACTGCGCAAGACTTAGATTTTGCGGGTGACAGTGGTGGCGCACAAAACGTAGACCTAGACAGCCAGTCACTGACTGTAGAAGGCGGCACAGGTGTCGATACAACAAGTTCTGCACAAAAGATTAGCATTGCTATTGATAGCACTGTAGCTACCCTAACAGGCTCTCAGACGCTTACTAACAAGTCTATCACTGCACCTATATTAACTGGCTCTGCATCATCTGCTGGCTCTATTCTATTTAAAGAAGATACAGATAACGGCACTAATGCTGTTACACTTATTGGTCCTGCTGCTACTGCAGATGTTACAGTTACACTGCCAGCAGCTACGGATACATTAGTAGGTAAAGCCACTACTGATACTTTTACAAATAAAACCTTGACAAGTGCCGTACTCAATGGTACAATAAGTGGAACTTCTATTAAAGATGAAGATAATATGTCTTCTGATAGTGCAGATCATATTGCCACTCAACAATCAATTAAAGCATACGTAGATGCATCTGTAGCTAGTATACCTAGTGGTGATATTACTTCTGTAGTAGCAGGTACAGGTATGACAGGTGGTGGTACATCAGGCGATGTAACACTTAATGTTATAGGTGGTACAGGTATTACTGCCAATTCAGGTGACATTGCAATTGATGCTACTGTAGCTACTCTTACAGGGTCACAAACACTAACTAATAAGAGTATAACTGCCCCTATTCTTACAGGTTCTGCATCTTCAGCAGGTTCAATACTATTTAAAGAAGATACAGATAATGGTACAAATGCAGTAACACTAATTGGGCCAGCCGCAACAGCAGACGTAACTGTAACATTACCTGCAGCTACAGATACATTAGTCGGTAAGGCAACAACAGACACACTAACTAATAAAACTCTTACTACGCCTATTGTTAACGCCGGTATTGATCTTAAAAACGGGTCTACTAGTGCAGGATTTGTAAAGTTTTTTGAAGACAGTGATAATGGTACAAATGCAGCAACGCTTATAGGACCAGCATCAACAGCAGATATAACTTTAACTTTACCTAATACTGCTGGAACAATAGTAGCTAGCGGAGATACTGGAACAGTAAGTAACGATATGCTGGCAGGTAGTATAGCGGACAGTAAACTAAATACTATATCTACTGCTAATAAGGTAGCACTTACTTCTCTTGATATAGACGGTGGTACAAATATGACTGACGCTTTGGCATCAGGAGATTTAATTGTTATTGATGATGGGGCAGGGGGTACAAATAAGAAAGCTGCACTATCACTCCTGACTACCTTTATGACCTCTCAAGGTTTTACATCAGATGATCCAACTGCTTTAGCAATTGCACTGGGTTAAAACTAAGGCTATTTAACGTAAAGAGGAAAAAATGGCAAACACATTTAAACTAAAAACAAATGCGGCTATGCCAGCCAGTTCTGGTACACCGCTAACGTTATACACAGGAAAATCAAGCACAACGACTGTGTTAATTGGTTTAATGTTGTGTAATGTTCACACTAGTCAAGTAACAGTAGATATTGTGCTTGAAAGTGACACATCAGATACTGAGAGTAATGAAACAGTAAAACTAGCAGATAACGTACCTATTCCAGCGGGTTCTTCTTTAGAGTTGCTGGCAGGAAATAAAGTAATTATGCAAGCAACAGATGTGCTAAAGATTGATTGTTCCGTAACTGCAAAAATTGATGCTACATTAAGTATTATGGAGATAACCTAATGCCTTATATTGGACCTGATTCTTCACCTACCTTTGACACTAACATAACTATAACAGGCTTAACTACTACAGGTAATGCTGTTGTGGGTGGAACACTTGGAGTTACAGGTGCAGCAACAATTGACAATCAGTTAGACATCGAAGAAGTCCATGAAAAAGTAACTGTAATCACAAGTACTACTGGAACGTTAACTTTTGATACGGCGGTTCAAGGCGTTGTGCTTGGTACAGCTAACCAAGCGGCAAACCGCACTATTAATTTTACGAATGTAAACAGTACGCTGGCTGTAGGTCAGAGCGTGACCTGCGCTATAATGCTAACGCAGGGTTCATCAGCTTATTATCTTAATGCTTATCAAGTTGATAGTTCTTCTGTCACACCCGAATGGCAAGGCGGGGCTGCGCCATCGGCTGGGAATGTAAATAGTATTGATGTTTATGGTTTCACAATTATTAAAACTGCAGATGCTACATTTACTGTGCTAGCATCCCAAACTCAATTCGCATAGGGAGATTTAATATTGCCTATGTTGTCAACAATTGGTGGGGGTTCAGCTAGAGGCTTTGGATTTGGTTCAGGTGCTGAAGCCGCTGCTGGACAACAAGTATTCACCTCATCCGGGTCTTTTACTGTACCCAATGGGGTAACAGGACTTTCTGCTGTATGTGTAGGTGCAGGTGGTGGTTCAGCAGGAACTGGCAATAACAGAGGTGGTGCAGGTGGCGGCGGTGGTGGCCTTTCATACGGCACGTTTACGGTTACTCCCGGCGAGAGTTTAAGTATTGTTGTTGGCACAGGGGGTTCTGGTGGTGCAAACGGAACTACTAATGGCTCTGATGGTGCAGTTTCTGGAATAGTAAGAGGATCAACTACTTTATTAGTAGGTGGCGGTGGCGGTGGTGGCACTGCTTCAGGAGCCTCTGGATTAGGTCAAGTTGGTACAGGTGGCACTAGCGGTACAAGTGCAGGAACTGAACGCGATGGTGGGGGATTAGGTGGTGCTGGTGGTCTAGCATCATATAATGGCGCGGGCGGTGCTGGTGGTGGTGGAGCCGGATACTCTGGTAACGGCGGCACTGGCGCAAACAGCAATAGTAGTGCAAATGGTACTGCTGGGGCTGGTGGCGGTGGTTCTGGTGGCACAACTAACCAAAGCAGTTGTGGTGGCGGCGGAGGCGTTGGTCTTCTGGGTGAGGGTTCATCTGGCTCTTTACCATCGGCTCCAAACGGCGGCAACGGTGGCTCTGGTGGAGCAAATGGGTCAATAGGAAATTCAGCATCTACTGGTGGTCTTTACGGCGGCGGTGGTGGAGCAGATGATGACGATTATGTAGGGGCTGGTGGCGCAGGTGCTAACGGCGGTGTAAGAATTATTTGGGGGGCTGGACGCTCTTACCCAAGTACAAACACAGGGGATGTGTAATGGGTTATATAGGTAAATCACCTTCTCAGGGAGTAAGGACTAGGTTTGTATTCGTTGCTTCAGGGGGAGAAACATCTCTTTCCGGTAACGATGCTAACGGCAATACTTTATCATTCTCTGATGGGGCATACGTAGATGTTATAAAAAATGGTGTGGTGCTACGTCCTACTACCGAATATAATACTTCTACAGCTAACACAATTGCGGGATTGTCATCTCTTTCTGGTGGTAATGTTGTTCAAGTAATTGTTTATGACGTGTTTAATGTATTTAGTGGTACTTTTAGCGGCACTGTTACTGCAACTGCATTCAGTGGAGATGGCTCTGCGTTAACAGGTATTGCCACACCAACACTATCTAGTTTAGGTATCGCTAATCATAACCTTCTTACTGTTAATACTGATGGTGACCTGACGTTAGGATCAGGAGATGCTTTAAGTTATGGTGACGGACACGAAAGAATTGAAGGAAATAATACAGGTCTAAGTAGTGCAGGTGTAATAGATTATTATTTAGCAGATGCAAGAAAATATTATATGAACTCTAGTCGTTTTGTAGCTGGCACTGCAGCAACAAATCATGCAAGCGGTAGTGATATGATAGGTGCGGGGTCCGGAGACACTGCTGATTTAGGTGTTTGTTTAAATACAACATCTAATCTTATTGAAATGGGTGTTAATGGTGCTAGAGCAATACGAATAAATCAAGTAAACGCTACTAATCTTACCATAATGCTTGAAATGCGTCATCATGGCGCCCATGTCGGTGGTGTGGGCATTACTAATAGTGGTGATTGTTTCTTTGAAAAAGAAGGTAGTACTAGTGGTGGTATTGCTTTAAGGGGCAATCAAGTTTCTCCATCATTCCAAGACGGTAGTGCTAGAGATGACGGAACAGATTTGGGTGCTTCAGGTGCTAGGTGGAAGGATATCTATGCTGGTAACGGAACTATTCAAACATCTGATGAAAATGAAAAACAACAAATTGCTATTCTTACTACTGCAGAAATGACAGCAGCTAAAAATATTAGTGCTTTATTTAAAACATATAAATGGAACTCTGCTGTAACTGCAAAAGGAAGTAATGCCCGTACTCATATTGGCGTGATTGCTCAAAATGTTCAAACTGCAATGTCTTCTGCAGGTTTGGATGCTGCTGACTACGGATTTTTTACAAGTGATACTTGGTGGGAAACAGCAATAAATGTTGCAGAATCTACTGATCCAGATTCTGGGGATGTCAGAGAGGCTCATACATATGTAACTACATATGATACAGAAGAAAAAGCAAATGCAGCACTTGCCACCCTTGATTTAAGCGCGGAGAGTTTAGTAAAACGTACTAGATTAGGTGTTCGTTACCATGAGTTATTTGCTTTTGTTTCTGCATATCACGAACAGAAGTTAAATGATTTTGAAACACGTATAGCTGCGTTGGAGTCTGCCTAATGGATTTAGTACACATCATAGATACACTAATTGGTATTGTAGTAATGGGTGGTGCTTGGTATCTTGGTGGTATTGCTAAAGAACTAAAACGTATAGATATATTAATGAATAGAACAAGAGAAGAGTACGCTACACGTTCAGAGTTACGTGAAGATATGAATCGTGTTATGGAAGCATTACACAGAGTAGAAGATAAACTAGATAGAGTACTAAATAAATAGTACAAACTAAAATTAGTAAAGTTATAGGATACAAACTCAATGGCGATGTTCAAAGCATTTAAACCTCAAGCAATAAATAAAATTGCAGGTGCAATGGGCTATCAGGGCAATATGAACCAGTTTCAACAGTTCATTGAACAAGACCCTGCACGACAACAACAAATGAATATGTATATGAATGCGGCACGGCAAATGGCACGTGGCGGCTATGCCCGTAGGAGATTTGCTACAGGTGGCACTGCTGGAACTGGGACATCAAACTACGGAACCGTTAAGCCTACTACGATACCGACTAAGGGCGATCCGAACGATTTTCTTGATTTTTATAATCCCCAGCCGGAACTACCTGTAGCAGGTCCAGCACCATTACCACCTGTAGAAACACCTGTAGAAGAGCCACCCGCATCTAACAGAGGAACAACAACAAATGTTTCTGGCACACAGGCAGCTACACCCACCTATACTGGCGCACCAGAAACAAGATACACCATTACACCTGCTACCTATTATCAAGAGGGAGATGTGTTACCAGAAGGCGTACAAGTAGGAGATGAAAAAACACCAGAAACTAGAACACCTGTCGAACCCGGTGTAGCTACATTCACAACTGAACAAGCATATAATCCTGCACTTCCTGTAGGCGGCACTACTATTGCTGCTGAAACACCTACAGATGCTACGCAAGATATTGCAAAGGGTACAGGTGAAGTTTCGGGGGATATCAATGTAGAAACTACTAAAGCCACTGAGAATTTAGCTGATGAAATAGAAGCTACAACAGCAGCTACTTATACATCTGAGGCATCTCTACCTGCCGTAACTGCTGAGTTGGATAAATTAAAAGCGGCAACAATAGACCCGGATGATCCTCGTGCAGAAGTGATAGCAGAGGAACAAACGACTACTGCTGTTAGTGACCTAGACGCTGCTCAAGGTGAAGCAATACTTATGAAAAGTCCTGTACAAAGAAAGATACAGGAAGGAGAATTAATAGGTAGTGGTGTTGCAGACGCAGAAAAAGCAGCTAAGTATACGGAAGAGATACAAGCAGCAGAGGCTACACCTTCTAAACAAGCTACTGTAGCAGGTCAGCTTGAGACACTTATGCAAGGCTTTGAAGGGGGCAAAACTCCATCATGGGCTGCAGGGGCTATGCGGACTGCTACAGCAAATATGGCTGCTCGTGGTCTAGGTGCATCATCTCTAGCAGGACAGGCTATTATACAAGCAGCTATGGAGGCTGCGCTACCTATTGCTAAAGCAGATGCAGCTACTGTAGCTGAATTTGATTTAACTAATCTATCTAATAGACAAGAACGGGCTATGCTAACTGCTAAACAACGTGCAGACTTTATGGACGTAGAGTTTGACCAAGATTTTCAGGCAAGAGTAAAAGATGCTGCTACCATTAGCGACATAGCTGATACTAATTTCACAGCAGAACAAACAGTACAGCTAGAAAATTCACAATTAGTCAATTCAATGGAGATAGCTAATTTAGATAATAAACAAGCACTAGTAATAGCAGAAGCTTCTGCTTTAACAGGTTTGGAATCAGATAGTCTTTCTAATCGCCAACAAGCAGCAGTTAAAAATGCTGAAAGCTTCTTAGATATGGAACTATCAAATGTAGCTAATGAACAACAGACAGCAATAGTAAAAGCAGAACAAAATGTACAGGCTATATTTACAGACCAAGCTGAAAGAAATGCAGCGGAACAGTTTAACGCTACTAGTGAAAATCAAACAACGCAATTTTATAAAGAAATGGAATCCGTAGTTTCTCAGTTTAATGCCTCAGTAAAAAATGCAATCTCAGAATTTAATGCAGGAGAAGCTAATACTGCAGATAGATTTAATGCCGAAATTAATAGTGCTAGAGATCAGTTCAATGCTTCTAACCAATTAATCATTGAGCAAAGCAACGCTGAGTGGCGTAGAAGTATTGCCACGGCAGATACTGAAGCACTTAACCGTGCGCATGAACTTAATGCCAACGCTATATTAGACGTAAGTAAAACAGCATACGATAATCTGTGGAATTACTTTAATGATACTATGGAGTGGGCTTGGACAGCAGGAGAGAATGACAAGGATCGTGTATTACAGATGGCACTAGGTGAATTGTCTGCTAAAGCATCGGCTGATATGGCACAATTAAAGCTAGACGCTGAAGAAAGTGGAATAATTGGTGGGTTTTTTACTGACCTTTTATTTAGCGACACAGGCGGCGGTTTCTTTAGTGGTTTAATTGACTAAGAGGAGATACTAATGAGCATAGAACGGCAACCAGCTAAACTAGCTACAATTAATTTACGTAAAGCTATAGATGCAAAACTAAAGGGTGTTAGTAACAATGTTTCTACCAATACTAAGGTAGGTTTGGGTTCTCCTAGCAACAGGATGAATCCTAAAAATAATATGGATAGTGATCGTGGTTTGAGTGAAACTGAAAAAGTAATGGAGTATATGATGACTATTCGTAATGCTATGTCTAATACTGATAAGGATATGACCTAATGGCATTTTTAAAAGAACCCAACTTTAATGTACCCATTCCGGGTCAAGGTCTAACATCCGAACCCGGATCACGTCCGTGGCAAGGACCGCCTGAACTTACCACAATAGAAGAAGGTGCAGAGTTTTATCTATCTCGTATTGCAGAGCCTAAGATGGCAGCAAGACTTCTTGACATTGTTGAGCGAGGCATACCTATTACTGCCATAGCAGAAACTATGACAATGGCAGGTGTTATGCAGGGTATGCATAGTGTAGATGTAGCTGTTCTAGTTAATCCTATCCTTGTAGAATTAATGGAAGGTTTAGCTAAAAACCTTAACGTTAAATATAAACTTGGGGATACTGATAATGAAGATGCACCAGATGAGTATGTGTTAAGTAAAGTAATGGCTAGCTTAAAAGAAATAGATGAAGAAGAAATAGAAGAAGAAATGGTTGACCTTGAAAAAGAAAAAGAAGAAATGAAGTCAAAAGGTTTAATGTCTCGTAAAGGAGCAATGTAATATGGCTTTTAGATTCCAATCTGCAATTGCTGGTGCAGCCAAAAGAGGTAGTGAAAGATTAGCTACTATTGATGAAACCTTTAGAGAAAACATAAAACTTACTTCAGCTAAGATAGCTAAAGATGTTGAAGAAGTGCGTAAAGAACGTACAAAATCTATATTAGATTATAGTGATAAAGGCAAAAATTTAAAGCGAAGATATGGTTTAAATGATGCGCAAGTACAAACTATATTGTCGGGGGGTATGGGAGCCTATGAGGATTTTGTTGAAGCTGTTAAGTCAGGACAGACTCAAGCTGAAGACCCCGCCGCATTTGATGCAAAGACGTATAGCAAAAGTTTGTTTGAGGGAGAAGTTACATCAGAGGGTATTCTTAGTTTAGCAGATCAAGCAAAAGCATACGCTACAAGCAGAGTGCCTTCTAGCATTAATGTACAAACAGAGGCCAGTGGAATAGCTGCTGCAACTCAAAGTCCATTTGGGGGATTGAGTACAGAAGATGTTGTTAAAAGATTAAACGTTACAGAGGATGATAAAGATAGTCCTACTTTACGTAGCGATACTGGACTATCTATAAAAGGAGTAGGCGGTTTAACTGGTGCAGAAATTGCTAGCATAGAACAAGATAGGAAAACAGAAGCACGGGACGACGAAAGATTTGCTATGGAAGTAACTGCTTTCGGTACAAATCAAGCAAGAGTTAAGGCATTAACACAACAAATTGCCAACCAAGAAGAACGTGCAAAACGTGGTGAGTTAAATGCTGAAGAAGAAAAAATATATAATCGTACTCGTGATGCGTTAGCAGATGCTCAACGTAAGACAGAATTAGAACAACAAGCTGAGATGTTCGTACTGAATAAACAAGCAAAAAAATTAGACATTACAGCAAAAGACTTAGCTAATAAAAAAGCACAGGAGCCACCACAGTTTAATGACTTTGAGGAAATGGCAGTTTATTATGCAGGTAAGTTAGCTGAAGAAGGTCTTACCTCGCAACAAGAAAGTGATTACACCGACCTTATGAATAACGCTATAGAAGGTGCTAAATCATGGAATGAAAAAACTGCTGCTAAAGGAAAAGCAAAATCTCCATTCTCTCCTGAAAACAGAACCAGTGTATTTAATGCTGCAGTTAAAAAAGAACTAGCACCATACGGTTTAGTCAACGACTTAGGTTTAGAAATTGCTACAGAAATAGAAGGTAATGAACCTACTTACTTTGCAGGTATGAACCGTGCTTTAGTCGCGTTAAATAAACAAACCGCAGCTTTGCAAGACGCACAATTTAACAGTGTAATTGATAGTGCAGTTGAGACTTTAAAAGAGCGAGTAAGTATTTATAAGGCAAATCCAGATAATAATTTACCTGATAATAAACAGCCTCAAAGTGCAGACGAGGCATTTACCCCAGCATTTACCAGCGAGTTAGAAGCAGGAGATGTAGTTAGGTATAACACACCAAAGGGAGAAGTATCTATGGTGTGGTTAGGAACTAGGTATTATACGCAACCTATCTTTAAAATAAGTAAGTAGTAAGTTATGGATTCATTGTATCTTGAACAAGAAGATGACCTAAAAAAACAAAGAGAAGCTATTGAAGCTGAACAGTTAGGTATTGTAACGCCTACTGTAGAGGCAGAAGAAGTTGCTGTTGCTGATGACTTATTAAATCAACGAGCAGCAATCGAAGCTGAACAACTTGGTAGACCCATAGAAAAAGTACAACAGGATATTGTAACAGTAGATGATGACTTACTAAGTCAACGTGCAGCAATCGAAGCTGAACAACTTGGCGAGACTACAGATACAGTTGAACCAGCTACTACAGTAGATTCAGAAACTATTCCTACCCCTAATCAAGACACTGCTATGATAGATGAGTATCTACAGGATAGCAATGCTTTCTATTCAAGAGAGTATCTAAGTGGACTTGACACCCAAAAACTTAGTGAAGTATTAAATGAAGAGCAACCTGCTTTAGTAGATAAGTATTATCCTATGCCAGACCAAGAGTTGTCATCTAGTGAAGTGGAAAACATTTCACAAGGAGATGCTGTAGTTCCTTATGAACCTAAAACTCTTTCTGGTGGTGATGTATTTTCACGTGAAGCATACGCTTCTGCTATTACAGACGGTCTTAAATCAATGGGAGTTAGTGATAAGTCAGCATTAGATTTTGCGGAATCTACTGTAGGAAGTGTTACTGACCCGAATGTAGGTTTGCTTGAAGGGTTGAGTGTTTCTGATATACTAATGCTCCCGAATTTTATTTTTATGGCAAATGAAATATATGAGGACATGAAGGGTGGTCAACGGCGTCAAACACTTATGTCTCAAGTTAACGAAGAAGGAACCAAAGGAGTAGACTACGAGGAAGCGTCTGACTATATTTTACCTGTAGTTATGGGAGCAGTGGCTATTTTAGAGGGTGTTACTGGCTTTAAGGGTGGTAAAAAAGTTGTTAAAGGTATGCTAAAACCTGCTGTAGAAATAGCAGAAGATATAGAAAAGAAAGCCTTTAGAAAATCTAAGTTAGGTAAGAGTTTTAAAAAGCTAACAGAAAGACGGGCCGCACAGGAGCAAACTAGAGAGGCTATCTTTGCAGAAAGGGCTAGTAAGTTTGATGTGACTGCTGCACGTGAAGCATCTGCTGCATCACAAGCAGAGAAAGCTGCAGCAGCCAAGGTGTTAGCTGACAAGAACAGCGATATTCAAGAAGATTTAATTAGACAGTTTGAAAAGAACAACGATGTTGTTATATCTAGTAGGGGTAAGGATGGTAAACTAAGAGTTGACCCAAAGAAAGCTAGAGAAGCTGGTAAAAACATTATAGATGAGACTGCGATGATACCTGACAAGGGTATGTCGGACGAGGTGTCTGAATTAATTAAAGATGCCCGTGGTCAGATAGGTGGTTTTAGTAATCCTCGTTTGCTTGAGTTAGTTTTAGATAAGTCTAAACTAGATGCTGTTACAGCTACTATAGCAAAAGTTAAAGCAGCCAATCCTGAAGCATTTAAGGGGGTACGAAAAACTGTCACAGATAAAAAGACAGGAAAGAAAAAAACTACAGGCAAAAAAACTATAGATATACTATTTGATGAATCTGTAAAGGGTAACTTGTTTGCCTCTGATGAACTACGTGCCATACTAAATCAGTATGGTGTGTCTATGGACGATTATATTATGATGACCATAGGTTCAGCTAGTAAGTTTGGACAAGGGCTACAGAAGTTTGCCGCTATGAAAAAAGCTATGGGTGGGCAGACTGCTAGGAAGGGTGCGTCAGAAGGTAATGAGGATGATCTAAGACGCTCCGCTGAAGGCTTAAATAAAATAATAAAAAACATAAAAAGGGGAGAGAATGTAGTGCGTGGTGCTATGGTATCTGCTTTTGCTACCGCTGCACGTAACTTTGAATCAGCTTTAGTACGCTATCCAATGGAAGGTCTCACTAACTTAATGGAAGAGGCTATAATTCGTACTGCTAGGGGTTTTGATTCCGCTACTGCTGCACGGGCAGATAGGGCAGCAGTGACCCGGCTTACCGCTGGTGCTTTAGAGGGGCTTAAAGAAGGTGCAACAGCCCTCACACCCTTTGGTAAACGTGCAGCATTTAAAGATTCCTTTGCTATGTATGGTTATACCTTTGGAGATAAAGCTAAGATAAAAAGCACAGGTGCGAGTGCTATGGCTAAGATGCGAGGAGATAAGTACACAGGGTTAGCGGGAAAAGATTTGTCCTCTGATAACGCTGAGTTTGTAGACTATCTGCTTGGGCAAAAAGGATTTGATAAACTAGCATCCCGTTTCTATGACCAAGTAAACGAAGTTATGGCCTATACAGGCAGGGGTGAAGGCGGTATATCAGATGCTGTGTTTGAACCTATCGAAGACTTTGTGCAGTTTTTGAATGGTCCTAACAGACTACAAGAATTTGTTACTAGACGTGCCTACTTTAGAACTGACTTATCAATGATGGTAAAGCGTGAGTGGGGTATAGATTTAGAAGACGCTCTGCAGAATGGCAAGATACGTGATATAATGAATGATGCACCATCAGTTAAACCTGAAGGAGCCAGACCATTTGCTGAGTTAATGTCAGAGGCTACAGACAAAGCCTTGCAGAAAACGTATGCCGCAGCACCCGATTTTGTCCCATTTAAATATGCTTTACGTACCCTGAATGCTATACCCGGTAGCACTTTTGTAATTCCCTTTCCACGATTTATGTTTAAGTCTATGGAATACGTAGGTGAAATTGTAGCTGGTATGCCTATTGCTATGCTTAGAAAACTATTTAGGCAGACTGAGGGTGGAGCAGCCGGTAAATCTAATAGAGATGCTGAAATGGCAGCTAGAAACATAGCTGGTATAGCATCTTTAGGTATGGCTTATATGGCTGTAGGACATGAAAACTCTCCTGTTAATTATAATAAAGTTAGAACATTTGTCAACGATAAAGTTGTAGATATATCTGCTCAGTATCCTTTACCACAACTAATGTACATTGCTTCATGGGGTAAGAAGTTTTTAGAAGGTGGTGAAGGTGACGCTATGGCTTGGTATAAAGGTCAGGGTGGTGGAAGAGAATTTGTAAAACTATTTACTGGTACAAACTTTAGGCAAAATCAAGGACTAGGCAACCTATTAGATGACTTTGCTGCTATTGCTTCTGATGAATCACGCATAGGAGATGAAGCTCGTATGTCACAAGCTGTTGGTAGACTACTTGGCGATGTTACCACAAGGATACTACAGCCTTACAGTATGGTTGTAGATGCTGAACGTGCTTTAGGTATGCGCACTACAGAGGTTAAAGATGTTAGGGGAGACCCAGACTTAGATGCTGGTTCCACTTTTGCAACAGGCTTCATGCGTCCTATTAAACAACGTGGTTACTATGACACAGTTACAGGCGCACTAGAGGGTGGACAACGTGCGCTTGGCCTTACAGATGATGATGGTAAACCTTTACTAGACTTTACTCAAGAAGCAGAACTTCCTGCAAGACAAGTTGCCACTAGGGAAGACACAATGGAACGTCTTAATCCAGAGTTAAAACTTTTAGCTGGTCTATCTGTAGTAGAGAGAGATACGCCACAGCAAGAGTTCTTGCAAGAGATAGGATTTCCTGTATATGAGTTTGATAGTAAGACAGGTATAGGCACTTTAGATAGAATTATAAATGACTCTGTAAATAACTTTTTACCGGGTATAGTAGACAAATATATGAAGCAAGCTGACCAGATGCGTAGGCGTGGGGAGAGTGAAAAAAACATACGTATTAGAACACGTGAACGTATAAAAACTAGATTCAATAAACTAAAAGCTAAGATTAAAAGAGTAAGTGCTAAAGCTGGCGATGACCCCGGCTACATAAAGGCTCTTCTTAAAGCAAGACGTATGCCTCTTGAGAAACAACAACGTGCTATACTTGAGTATGAGCAAGCTGTAGGACGTGAGGTAGACTTGTCTAGTACAGAAGACCTTACTGCTATAGCTAGAATAGGACGTAAACTTAAATAGATAAGGGGGCTTAATTGCCCCCCTCACTTCATCTGTTGTCACCGTCACCCTGTAATCTATTCCTAGCTTTCCTGTCTGCCAGCTTGTCAAGATTACCTTCCATAATGCTGCCAAGATTCATGTCTACTTCCTTTGCAAGCATAGCGCAGTACCATAGGACATCACCTAACTCTGCACCTATCTGATTACGTTTATCATTGTATCCCTCTATATCAGCACCATCACGTATTAATTTCTTAACCTTATTAGCAATCTCACCAGCCTCACCAGTAAGCCCAAGAGTAATATACTCAAGGGCTTTTTCTTTTGGGAAGATGGCAGTCTCAGCAGCACGTATCTGGTATTCAGTGGCGGTAATACTACTCATCATTTTTCTCTCCTTCATCCAGTTGTTAGCGTCTTGCTCTAGCTTGTTCATTACTTTGTACCTCTTCTAGCTGCTCATAGTAAGCATCATTCCAACCCCGCTGCCACTCACGTGCTTGCATAGTATTGGGATCAATAGCAGAACGATGTTCTTGGTAGACAAGTTTACTACCTACCTTATTTAACTTACCGCCTCTTCTAAAAGCATCGTGAC
>Ga0209535_1001828_pt1 | contig 14128 bp, 8 predicted proteins | sample LinPmetageLP28_FD_184041 | JGI IMG/M metagenome (GOLD analysis project Ga0209535, IMG submission 184041) | Marine viral communities from the Pacific Ocean - LP-28 (SPAdes) (version 2) | ecosystem: Environmental > Aquatic > Marine > Oceanic | place: Pacific Ocean | collected 2009-08-22 | reverse complement strand
TCAAGATATTAGAAATTCACAGGCCGCAGGAAGAACGGTAAATATTTGGGCAAACTCAGGGCTTTCAGTGCCAATGAACGGAAATAGTACTTTCTTTGGAGTTAATAAGGATAATAATCAGAACCAAGCAGGTATGATTATAAAATTTGGAAGCGGTGTTTTAGAAACAGTTGTAGGAAGCGACTTGTTAGCATCTTGTTTAAATACAATAAATCTTGCTGGAGGTAGTTATTCTTCATATTTAGATGCTTGTAATAATGGTCCTTCAGATGCTAAAACTACATATTATCAAATAGCAAGCGGATGTGCCACAGGTACGGCATGGACAGATATTGATATGGCACAAGTAATTCAAAATCCTGGCGGAGGCTATGGAATTTATTATCAGGAAACTTCTGAATGCCCTGGCGCTGGAAATGGATATGCAAGAGAATACGATAGCTCAGGGCTTATGTTAGGAACCGGCGTCTGTCCTTAATTTTAAAAATAAAAAAATGGCAACACTAGGAACATATTATTTTGATACAGCAAGTTTTGCGAATGCAACAACGATTTTTGACGATGCTGATTTAACAGTGGTATCGGCCAATGGTTTTTATTCTGATAACTCTATAGTTAGAGAACAGGTGAGCGGAGTATTGTTTGCAGGTCAATCTTGTGCAGTACCCACTCCTACACCGACACCGACACCTAGTCCTACCCCTACGCCTGCACCGACACCAACTCCTACTCCGGCGCCTACACCTGGTCCGACTCCTAGTCCTACGCCTAGTCCAACACCTGGTCCGACTCCTAGTCCGACTCCTAGTCCAACTCCTAGTCCAGTCCCAAATCAGTATCAAATACAAAACTGTAGTAGTGGTGTTCAGGAAAATGTATCACTTCCGCAAGCAGTTAATGTTGGAGAATCTATCCAATGGCAGTCTGTATGTTGGGAAGTTATGGGAGCGCCTACAGGAACAGCTCAAGCTATATCACCACAAAATTATTATAATGACTGTGCAGCTTGCCAAGCAACGCCTTCGCCAGCACCGACTCCTAGTCCGACGCCAGCGCCGACACCAACGCCTACTCCGGCGCCTGGGTATGTTTTATTTGGTCAGTATAGCTCTTCTACATTATGTTCTGGAAGTTATTCAAATATTTATCTTGATAACCCTTCTTTTTCTTCAGCTACAATAGCTTATGCAGATGCTAATTTCAATACTCTACACGCGTCAGGGTATTTTACGGTAGGTAATTCATATAGATATTGGACAGGTTCAAGCTTTACATTATCAGGTAATTGTGTGTAATTTGTATCTTTATACAAATTAAATTAAATGAAAGATATACCTAAGCTTACGGAAAAAGGTTTTGACGTAGTAAAAGTACCAGAGCACATATGGAATATTATACAAGATTCTTATCAGCTTTTAAAGGATAAAAAAACAAATGAAGTTTTTGAAGGCAAAGACCATTTCATAAAAGGAGATAGCGAGCTTATATCCTACGACCATATACCACATATAAGAAATTTAATACACAACCAGCTTCTGCCTATACACAGGGAATTTGCGGGTGTGGACATTGAGCCATCAGCAATGTATGGTATTAGGTCCTATCTCAGGGGTGCAAGTTTAATTGAGCATACAGACAGAATAGAAACGCATCATATTGCTTCGGCAATACTTGTAGATAAAGATTTAAAGTGTGGATGTAAAAATAAAGATAATGGAGATGATTGGCCTTTAGATATAAAAGGTCACGATGGAGAGTGGTATAAGGTATATTTAGAGCCAGGCGATATGATATTATATGAGTCTGCAATTTGTCCGCACGGAAGATTAGAACATTTTCAAGGCACATACTACAGAAACTTTTTTGCTCACTACAAAATTATATAATGATAAATTTTGTACAAATAGACCCTAACGGATTATGTAATGCTGGATGTTGGTTTTGTCCTGTATCTTTGATTGGCAATCCTAAAGAACATATAAGCCAAATGTCGCCTGAGCTTTATGAAGATATAATAAGACAGATAAGCGAGCTGAAGGGAGACTTAGTAAACCCAGGTTTATATTTTGTATATGCCTCTCACTATAATGAGGTATTGCTTTATAGATATTTTGAGCAGATGCTACAATCTTTACAAAAATACAATCTTACTTTGTGTGTGCTAACTAATGGCGTTCCTCTTACGCCAAATAAAATAGACCTTATAAATAAATACCCTGGCGTGGTTTCACAAATTGCCATAAATGCACCTGTTTATGAAAAAAGATTATTTTCAGAACGAACAGGGATGAAGGAATCTTTGTTTGATACTTTAATATCTAATATTAAATATGCAGAACAAAATCTACTAAATCCAAATATATTGGTGCTTCAAATAAACGGCATCAATGAAAGGTCAAACATAATTAAAAAAGAAAACTTTCCAAAGCTAGAGCCAGATGAATTTAAACACCAGGTTAATATAGCTAAATTAATTTTTCCAAACATAAAAATAAACCAGCAATGGAATCTTATAGACAGGGCAGGGCTGATGGACGATGTAATGGAAAGCAAATTACCTGGCGGAAATGTAGTTGGTTGTTCTACAAAAAGAGATACTGAGTGGCTTCATGTTAGCCCAAAGGGAGAGGTGTTTTTATGTTGTAATGATTATCATATGGATTATACTTTTGGAGATTTAAACACTTCATCTTTAAAAAAAATATGGATGAGCGATAAACGTAAAAGAGTTTTACAAACTGCTTTTAAAAGCATATGCACTTCCTGTTCTTCAGCAATATTTGAAAATGACTAATAAAATACTTGTTAGCATTGCGTCATATAAAGATGTAGATATAATTAATACTATTGAGGATTTATATGAAAAGGCAGAGCAGCCTAATAGAGTATATGTTGGCTTGTTTCTTCAGGATACACCGAAGGAGATATCAAGGATATGTAGTTTTTTTTCAAACTTTATATATAAAGCAAACCTTAAAATTAAAACCATATCATTTGAAGATGCTAAAGGATGTGGGTGGGCTAGAAATATTATACTAAAAGAGCTGTATGATAATGAAAATTATTTTATGTGTGTGGACTCTCATTCTAGGTTTTTAAAAAAATGGGACAGCGTTTACATAGATTCTTACCAGCACGCTCCTTCGAATGCAGTAATAAGTGCTTTTCCGCAACCTTTTGATTTTAACCAGACATACGAGCAGTATAATAAGAGAAACATAACTACAATATATACTCCAGATAAACTTCCCTTATTAAATGATTTTACATATTGTCAAAAAACCACAACCGAAAGATATGAGAAAGTAATGTCTATATCTGGAGGCAATATTTTTGGAGACTCAAGACTAGCAAAAGCAATTACTTTAGATGACTATAGTTTTGTTCACAATAAAGAACAAGAGATATATTCGCTTCTTATATACCTATATGGTTTAGATATATACGCTATACCTCAAAACGTAGTATGGCATAAATATATTGTAGAAGACTCTTACAGGGATTTATTTAATCCCAAACAAATAAAATATAATACAGATTTTCTTAGCTCATTAAAAACAAAAGAAACTAACAGAACAATAAAAGGATGGGTTGATTTGATTCAGAAGGATTGCGATGAGTGTAAAAAGACAAAGCAATTAAATTCGTAAATTTGTAGTTAAATAAAACCATATGTCTTTTTATTATAGGTTACAAAGTTGTGATGATGCAAACGTCTTTGTAGATGCATCTTTTCAAACACAACAAACAGCCAACCATGTTTTTTTAATATATGGGCTGGCGCCTGGACAGGGTGTTGGTAATTGCTGGAAAGTATATGGAACAGCAAATAGTGGACAGTTTGTCTATCCAGCTGCTGATTATGGTTTAAACGGATGTACGCAATGTACAGCTCCTACGCCCGCTCCAACTCCTGTAACTTATTACACATGGCAGTTTAATGCACAGCAGGGTAATGGTACTTCCGTAAAGCCAATAGTTTGTGTTAATGCTCCCGTAACAGTATACTCTAACGCTCCAGATTATGCAGGAATATCCTGTGGAACACAGCATTTTTGGTTGGATGTAAATCTTACCACTCCATTTATAGGAAGCAATCAGTTCTATATAGCTACACCAGGGAACACTCCGGCTACAGGAACCGGCTCATTACTTATAGAGAATGATGGCACAGTAACTTACAAGTATGACTGTTCGGGATTTAATTTATGTGGAGGAGGCCCTACGCCTACGCCTACGCCTACGCCTACGCCCACACCTACGCCCACACCTACGCCCACACCTACGCCTATTCCTACTTCACCGGATTATTGTTTGAGCGGTACAAATGCAGTAACATTTCAGGTAATAGGAAGTATAAACTCTTATGTGTTTGGTGGTAACTATGGACTATATGGAACAGGCACAGGTGTTTTTGTTTTAACAGGAGTTCCTTCACAGCATCCTATTGCTATCCATAACTTTGGAAAAACAGGTCAGATAACTTACAATGGAACTACAAGTGCAGGAATAAAAACAGGTTTAGACGGAAACTCATATGAATATTTTTATGGAGATGTAACGATAACTGTAACTGGAGACTATGGTTTAACAAGTTATGAGTGCTACTATCACGGATATATGGGTGGTGAAAACAACTTACAGTTTGACAATATAACTTGTCCAAACTTACAACCTCCAGTAATACCTCCTCAAGGAGACCCAGATAAACAATATACCTTAAGCTATAGCGACACTGCAAAAGGGTGGCCTTCATTCTACTCTTATTTTTCCGACTGGATGATAGGAATGAATAATTATTTTTATAGTATTAAAGCAGGTAATTTATACCGACATAACACTAATACTTTACGCAATAACTACTATAATGTTCAGTATAACTCTACTCTTACGAGTGTGTTTAATGATATGCCACTAGAAAATAAGTTATTTAAAACCATAAACTTAGAGTCGGATGCTGCTTGGGGTGTAACATTAGACAGTGACATACAAGCTGGAGCTACAATAGATAGTACTTTTTTTGAACAAAAAGAAGGAGCTTGGTTTGCTTATATAAGAAACAACGGAACACTGCCGGCTCAGACAAAAGAATATCCTATGCGTTCAGTTAATGGTATAGGTAGAAGTTCATCGGTAAGTATAGTAGGAACAAGCACTATAATAAACTTTTCAATAGACCCATTAATTGCTATTGGCAGTGACCTTAGTGTTGGCGATATTATATATTATGCTCCTCCTCCATACAGTGCAATAGAAATGGCGGGTCAAGTAACTGCCATAAACGTAGATTTGCAGAACGCAACAAACAATATAGTTATAGACAATAGTATAAGCGGTGCTGTCACTCTTCCTATTCAAGATGGGTTTATAATGTACATTAAGAATCAGCAAGCTGAATCAAATGGAGTATTAGGACATTACTGTTTATTTACAATAACAAATACAGATAGCACAGCTACTGAGTTATTCGCAGTAGAGTCGGAAGTAATGAAAAGCTATCCGTAAAATTGTTATCTTTGTAGGTGAATGAAATTAAATATAAAAAAGCTAGAGGCTTTAGACTATGAGGACATTCTATTGAAATGGTGGAACGATAGAGGGTGGTCTGCACCTTCTAAAGATTTTTTACCAGACAATGGGACGGGAGGAATCATGGTTTATGATGATAAAACACCTGTTTGCGCAGGTTTTATATATATAACAAACTCAAATATAGCTTGGGTAAATTGGATAATATCAGATAAGAATTATAAAAATAAAAGCATACGAAATGATGCTATAACAATGCTATTAAATAGTTTAGTAAACATAGCAATTAGAAGTAACCGAACATATGTTTTTGCTGGAAACAACAACCCTTCTTTAATTAAAAGATTTATTAATATTGGATTTGCTAAGGGCAACCCTGATACAACAGAATTAATACTAAAAATATAAAACATGGGAATCGAAACAGCAGTAGTAGCGGGGATAACAGCAACTAAAATAGCAGCAGCAGCTAAAATAGCAGCAGCAGCGGGCACCGCTACAGCATCTTTTGTGAAAGCAAAACAAGCCAATAAAGCACAGCAAAAAGCAGAACGAGCAGCAGACGATGCTTTAGCTGATGCTAGAAAAAGATTAGATGTAAACTACCTAGAAGGGCTGTCAATACCTAAAGAGGCATACGAACTAGAACGGGAGGCTTTGCTTTCTTCAGGTGCTCAGGCTTTACAGGCTGGTGCAGAAGGTTCAACACGAGGTGCTGCTGCAACAGCTGGCAGGGTTCAAATGGCACAACAACAAGGTCAACGAAGGGTGGCTTCTCAAATGGGGCAAGAGCTTTTCGGTTTACAAAAATTAGCAGCAGAAGAAGATGCTAGGTTGGCTGGTATGCAAGCAGGTATTAGTTTAAAAGAAGTTGAAGGTCAACAAGAAGCTGCTACGTTGGCTCAGATAAGAGCAGAACAACAAACTCAAAAAGGTATAGAAGGGGCTCAAGATTTAATAAATATGGGTGCAGGAATGTTACCTGAAAATTTACCAGATAGCACTACACGAGCCACAAACAAACTAAACAGACAGTTTAATAGAGCGCAAAGAAGAGGAGATATAGACGGAACAATAACGATAGGAGAGTTTGGAAACATAAATCCTGTTACATCATTTGCTCCAGAAATGGACAGTAATTTAGCTCAATCTTATGGAGATTTTTATACAGATGATTTTGCTTCTGTTTCCTACGGACAAAACCCTAGAGACTTTTTTAGTGCAATGACTCCATTCGAACAAAAACAGTATTTTAAAAAAAGATAATATTTTATGGCTACAAAAATAGGATTTAAAGCAAAGCCATTAATTGACTCTGGAGGAGTAGATTGGTTAAGTGTAGGGAGAAATGTTGTTAAAACCCTTACAGAACAAGAGGAGGCTAGAGAGGCTACTCGTGTAAAAGTGCAAGCGGATTATGCCGCTGACGTAAAAAAAATGGTGGAGACACCATTAGGGAAAGATGCTGAAGCAAACGAGTGGCTTACTAATGGCATTGCTTCTATAAGCGGGTCGGCTGGTATGGACAATAGATTGTGGAGGTCAGGTGCTTTAAGCACTAAAGACTATATGCGTAACCGTGCTAACAGAACGCAAGGAACAGATTTAGTTTTATCAGCCTACAAAACATACAATAAAAATTACGATGCTGTAATGGAAGGCATTAATGATAAATCATTAGCTGGAGAAAAAATGTTATTTCTTAAAGCTCAAGCAGAAAGTATGTTTGATTTTGGAAAAACAGGTTTATATATTAATCCATTAAACTCAGAGATTAATGTAGCTAAAAAAGAATTAGTGGATGGCGCTTATGTTATGAGCGACAATCCTAATGAGTTTTTAAATGCTAGTGAGCTTATGCAGGCGGCATCTGCAATGTATAAAGGATTTGATGCTAACACAGCAGCGGCGTCTTTAGCCGAAAGCGTAGGGCAAAGACTAATAAGAGATGGGTTTGGAAATACAATTGAATCAGCGTACATGGCCGTTACAGGTGCTGATAATGATACAAAAAACAAAATAAAACAAGCAAGGTTAGACCAGGTTAGGGGCATACTTAATAATGAAGATGCGGGCGCATATCTAACAGACACATTAAATGAAGGTTTTTCTTTTACAAAAGATGCAGATGAAGCTGCTACAAAAAACAAAGTAATGTCTAAAATGATTTTATTAAATCAAGATGGCTCAACTACCCTTAGTAAAGAACAAATGGACTATGCGGTAGATAAGTTTGACACACTGTTAGAGGTATATTTACCTAAAGAGAAAAAAGCTCCTTTAGCCCCTAAACCTTCAGGCCTTACGGGTACGGAAAGAACAGCTCAGCAAGAAGGAGAGATAGGCTATGGTTTGGCTTTAAATTTAACTTCTGGTGGTGCAGTCGCGGGTGAATCTTTACAAAAAATTAAAGCCAATAACAACTCCATAGGTAATGTTTACGAGACAGATACTTCGTATGTTATTCAATATAATGATGGCACTTCAGACAAGACTATTGAAAAAATAATGAGAGATGGTGTAGAGGCTAGGCAAGAGACTGCTGTTTCTTTAATGGCTGCTGTTAATCCTAACTACGATGCAACTAAAGCAGAAACCGCTAAGCAAAGATATTTAAAGTCTAATGAGATAGGGGAAAGAACAGAGAAAGGTTTGTTTGGAGAAAGAACCGCAATATCAACTGAAAACTCTAGCACATATCAAACTAAATCGGAAGTAGATAAAGGAGATAAAGGCGTTTCTATTTCAGAACAAATTGATAAACTTCCAAAACCAGATGAAGATAATTCCGGGCAAGTTTTAGATGTTATAAAAGATATTTATCCTCTTCCTGGAACTGAATCTTATATTAGCCAAATACAAGTAACGGGAGTAGGAACTGGAATGGATGATGTTTTAAATTTTAAACTACCTCCAGAGTTTATTCCTTTTGTTCAAGATTTATCAGGAGTAACAATGGGTGATGGTAATAACATAAAGATTGACTATGATTCTCCTAAAGACAAATCTACATTAAGAAGTGTTATTGACGGAATCATAGCGGGTATGTATGATATATATAATAAATCAGACGCAAGAAAAACCCCTAAGGATAACCCTGATGCCGTGCCTGTTGAAGCAGGAACGACAACAGGAACAACGACAGGAACAACGGCTCAAGGAAACCTAGATGTTTTCGGTAATCCCAAGTAAAAATATACGATGGATAAAATAAAATCTCTTTATGAATCTTATATAGCAGAAGGTGTTATAAGTCCTTCCACTACATTAGAACAATTTACTAGCGCCAATGAAGAGCAGCAGTCTACTCTTTATAATCAAGGAATACAGGCTAATGTTTTAAGTCAAGAGACTGACTTTGATTTATTTAAGTCAGCGTGGGATTTAAAAAAAAAAGAAGATACGGAATTGCCATCGCCGGTTGGTTCTGGAGATGCTTTCAAAAAATTTAAAGCTAATGCGCTAGAAATGGCCAGCGGTATTTCTAGGATACCTATGTTTGTTGCTGAAAATGCAATAAACGCAGCCACCGCTTTTAATCCAGAGCTACAATCTTATCTTGACGAATCAACTCCAGAAGAGAGAGATGCTTTTATTTCATCCATAGCCTATTCTACAGGAGGCGTAGGTATGATGGGCGCAGGGACTGCAAATGAAGCGGCCAAAAAATTAAAACAAAGTGCTGAAGAAATTCAAGAAACCATCACTCAATACGATACAGGAATAACTGAAGATATATTTTCAGAAAACGTAGTAAGAGGTTTTAGCCGTTTACTAGACGAAGCTGTAGGCACTGCACCCTCCTTAGCTTTAGCTTTTATCCCAGGGGGTATTGGCGTTATTGGAGCGGGTAGTGCGGCAGAAAAAAGCAGAGCTTTACAAGAAAAAGGAGAAGATTTAGATTATAAAACTTTTATAAACGCAGTAGGCTCAGGAACTGCTGAAGGTATTTTTGAAAACTACACTAGGAAATTAATACCTAAAAGTATATTTAAACAGCTCGCAGGAAAAACAAAAGAGCAGGCTTTAGTAACTGCAAAAAAAATCAGTAATTCTTTATTAAAAGGTTTTGGAATTGAAGGAGGCTCAGAGACAGCAACTTTACTGTCACAAAAAATGCTTGATGCTTTTGTTACTGGAGATGAAGAAGCGTTTGTGAATATTGTTGGAGAAGCTTTAGATACATTTTTAATAGGAGGTGTTATTGGCGCTCCTTTAAACACATTGTCCCCCGGAATAAGAGCAATATCCCAAAAAAGACAAAGGAGTAATCTTAATAAAATTATAGATAAATCTAAGTACAAAGATATAACAGAGGCTTTCAAGATGGAAAAAGGTAAGCCTTCTGTGGAGCTAGACCAGCTTGAAATAATATCTTCTCCTAACAGTAAGATTTTTTTAGAAGGCACACTGGCTAAAAAAGTAAAAAACAACACCCTTAGTGAAGCGGAGTCTAAAGCAATATTAGAAGCATATGATAATGCCGCATCATTGGTGTATGAGACTTCAGACCTAGATATATCTCAAGACAAAAAAGTTGAGGCCATGCTTTTGGTTGATGAAAAAAGAAAATTAGAAAACTTAATTGCAGGTAAAGACCAAGCGCTGTCAAAGAAAGAAAGGATTCGTATTGATGAAATTAATGATAGCCTTGAAAAAATTAGTCTTGAAGGTGGGGTTGAGCTATCTATTGAAGAAGCTACAAAAGAAGATGCAATCAAAGCATTGCAAGAAGAAGGAATTACTGAGCCTTCCGATAAACAGATACTAGAAAAATTAGATAAATTAACTAAAAAAGAAAAAGATGCCGTTCAAGAGTCAAGCGCAGAGGGCGTGGTTTTACGCGAACAAGCCAGAGATGGCGAAGGAGTGGGAGTCAAAGACTCCAAACCTGCCGAAAAGATTACACCCCAAGAAGAAACAGTCGCTCCTACGGACCAGGAGATTGCGGAGGAAGCTGATGTAACCGAGCTTACTGAAGATGAAAAACTAAAGAAGGTAACAAAAGAAAAGGTTAAGAAATTAGTTACAGCTCCTCGCAGAATTACTGAGCCTTTCAAGATTGGTCGAACAACAATAACCCTAAACGAAGATGGCACGATAAAAAGTGCAGTGAATAGTAAAGGAGTTCCTGTTAAAGAGGCAGCTTTAAAAAAAGTACAGAAGAAAGTTTTAGAAAGCTTAATTGATATAGACTCCGGAGAAAAGGCCACAGTAGTTGAGGGTATTACTGAGCAAGAAGCCCCTGGTTATATAGCAGAGAACAGTAACAATGTCAGAGAGATAGCAGAAACAATACAGTCTGAAGAAACTAGGATAAAAGAAGCAAATGAGCTGGCAGAAAAAATTAAAACAGAAGATGAAGGATTATTTTCATTAACCAATTTAGCCTTTACTCCGGAAAGCTGGGAAGCTGTAAATGGAAATCCGCCTTCAGAAAACATATCTTCAAGTAAGTGGATACGCACAAAAGAAAAGGGAGGACTAAATTTAGAGGATGGGGTTAACGGTATTACACCAAAAGAAATAGAAAAATTTATACTTGACAACCCAACTGCAGCTGATGTTATACAGACAACGGGGGAAGTGACAAATAAAAATGATTTAATATCATTGCAGGAAAAATTTGAAAGCCTTACGGGGATAGCTCCGACTACTTCTATCGTGGACTTTGTTGTTGGTATCGAACAAGGTAGAGTTCCTTTAGACTTATTAAAATCTTTAGAAAAAGAACAGCTTACTCGTCAAGCAGCAGAGCCAGTCGTGTTTGGCAAAAAGAGAGGACCTTCCGCTAAAAAGATAACTTCTACTCCTAAAAAAGAAGTGACGGTTGATGAGGCTAAAGCATTAACTGACCAAATTAAATTAGAGGCTAAAGCGGCACGAGAAGCTAAGTTAGATATTAAAAAGAAACGAGCTCAGATTAATGAGGTTATAAAAGGAATTAAAAGTAAGGCTCAAATAACAGCTACTCAGGCTGGGGTACTAACCAGAAAGATAAATAGTCTAAACGTAGACAACGATACTAAGGTGAAAGAGTTTCTTGAATATGCAGAAAAAATTGTTAGGAATGCTGAGTTGGCTGAAAAAATTAAAAGAGCAGATGCTTTAAGAAAAACAGCTAAGAAAAATATAATTAAAGGAAAAATAGGAACAGCTAAAGACTTGTTTCCTGCCCTTGAATCTTTATTTAACATAAATATACAGGCTATACCTTTAGAAAAGATTGATTCTTATCTGGAGCTGGCAGAGGCTTTTGGAGAAAGAAAATCTGTGCTTACATTACCTGAAAAAGGTTTAGCGCTGCAACAAGCAGAAGATATATTAAACTCTATAGAAGATGAAGCACAGGTTGCTGATGATGTGGAGGTAAAAGAAGATGACTACAACCTTCAAAAAGAAATAGATAATATTGTAAACAATAGAATTGAAGTACCGACTTTAATTGAACCTGAAAAAGTTATTGCAGACTATCTTAATTCTTTATCTAAAGAAGATATTGAGGGGCTAGTCACCGAAAAGGATGGTAAGAAAAACTACAGCCAGGTAGAAAAATTAAAAAATGTTTTATCAAATATAGAGAATGGGTATGTTCCTAAGGCTGCATCTGAATTAGCGATAAATATAGAGGCAAGTAGAAAAAATAAAATAATATCTCCTGTCATAGGTAAGCTTAAATTTAATGTATTAGAGCAAGGGATTGAAAAAGCTATTGCAAAAGCAAAAGCTGGGTTAAAATCCAGGAAAAGAGATGTTATCGGAAAACAAATAGGAGCTGCTCCTTTAACAAATATTGATGAGGCTCTAGGTAACTTTAACAAGAAAGATATTGCTCGTGAAACTTTTGATTATCTAGCTTCTGAATATTCTAAGTATGAGGTTGCCTTAGGGAAAATAGACAACATACTTTCTGAGGCTGAAGCTTTATTAACTCAAGGGAAGAGGGGTAAATTTTCTAAAAGATTATTAAATCAATCTATCAAAGCCAAGTACAAGATAATGGCTTATCAATTGCAAAGAGAGTTTGTATCAAATAATGGTAAAAAAGGCACTGCTCCTGCCCTGGATTTTATTAACGCAACTGTTGATGCTATAAAATCTGAAGAGCAGAATTTTCTTAAAGACAATGACGTTAAGATATTAGAAGAAATAAAAAAGGAATTTATTGCTGATGGAAAGATTGATAATGATAAAATACTAAACAGCCTAAGTCCTAGAGAAAAGAAAGCTTTGGAATTAATCGACCAAGCCAATCAGTCTTTGGCTGAAAAGGCATTGTTTACTTCGGGAGTGCTGAGGGGAAATAGAGTTAACTTGTTTTCCAACTATGTTCATCATGATGTTATTATGAAGAACCAAGAGGATGTTGAAAGCATGCTTAAGGATAAAAGAGAAAGGATGACCAAGCCTTCTACAAAGTCAAAGACTTTGCTCGAGCGTACCCCAGGGGCGAAGCCTATTAGTTTTGACCCTATATCTTCAGCCGGTAGAGCGGCAAAGGAAACCTTGCTAGACTTTCACATGACTCAGCCGATTAGAATTGTAAATAAAACCTTATCAAATGTTATAGAAACAATAGAGTCTGACCCTAATTCAACAAAGCTGCAAAGAGGAACAGCTAAAGCTATTAAGGATGCTTTTGAAGAAATAAATTCAATCATATTTGATAATACCTATCAAGAGATAGGAGTTGCAGATAAGTTTTTAGACAAAGCTAAAAAGTTAGGGTACTATGCTGCGCTTGCTTCTTTGCCAAGAGCTGGAGCTGAATTAGGAAGTAACCTTTCATTTGCTTTATTATCAAATCCACAAGGCTTGGCCGCCGGAATTAAAAACTATGGAAAATATTCTATGGGTGCTGAGGGCGCTGAAGTTTTGGATGCCATAGGAAGTAGTCAAACTTTAAAATTATATAATAAGGAGGCTTTAACTGGTAAGTTGGCGGATACTAATTTGTATGAAAGAGGTAAGGATAAAAGAGGTAAAGCTGTAAATCCAGTGTCTGAAACAATAAATTATTTGTATAATAATTTACCGATTATAAAAGGTCCGGTAGAAGCAACTAGGGTGATATCAGAAAATTTAATATCTACTCCTGATAAAGCGATATCAAGGCCTTTGTATTTTGATACTTTTGTAAGAGCGTTTGCGGAAGCCACTAAAAAATCTGGAAAAGAAATAAAATTAACTTCAAAAGATTTTAAAAACATAGAGGATTATGTTGCTAAATATCCTGATGAAATAAAAGAAGCCAGAGAAAAAGCTGACGATGAAAATATTAGAATGGCTACTACGGTTAATCCTTATAGTGGTATTTTAAAATTACAACCTAAAAAAGGTGATAGCACAATAAATAAAATATATAAACAGGCTAATGGATACATGGCTAGGTTTACTTTATTTGAGTACTCTACTTTCAGAAAAGCAGTTAGAGCTTTGTATACAGATGGGGAAATAAGTAAAAAGCAGGGAGCTGGTCTTATTGCTGGGTCAGTAGCTCGTATGACCTCTTACATGATACTATATCAATTTTTAAGCAATATGTTTGATACAGTAATGGGCGGTATTTTTGGTTTAGATGTAGAAGAAGAAGAGGATG
>Ga0209535_1001826_pt1 | contig 14139 bp, 10 predicted proteins | sample LinPmetageLP28_FD_184041 | JGI IMG/M metagenome (GOLD analysis project Ga0209535, IMG submission 184041) | Marine viral communities from the Pacific Ocean - LP-28 (SPAdes) (version 2) | ecosystem: Environmental > Aquatic > Marine > Oceanic | place: Pacific Ocean | collected 2009-08-22 | reverse complement strand
AAAGCAACGATACCACTGCCGACAATATCTTTACGCGCATGAATGCACATGCCGATTTTACAGTCGCAAACCCTAGTGCGGCAATCGTTACCATCGAGGAAACAAGCCCCAGTGCCACAGGCGTTCTAAGCTGCGTCAGCTCGGACACGACACGCCTAACCACCACAGATCAAACACATGCCTTATGCGAAAGCATTGCCACAATACCAGGGGATCTAAACGAAGACGCTGTCTACATGGTGGTGCAGCGCACGATAAATCTGGGAACAAAAAGATATATCGAGTTTTTCGCCCCGTTTGACTTTGGCAGCTCAGCTGAAGATGCGTTCTTTGTGGATAGCGGTCTAAGCTATACCGGCACTGCAGCCACATCAATGTCAGGTCTTAGCCACCTAGAAGGGGAGGTGGTCAGCACCCTGGTTAACGGCGCGACACATCCCGACAAGGAAGTGGCATCCGGAGCTCTTACGCTCGATTTCTCAGCCACAAAAGCGCACATAGGGTTGCTGTATAAATCTACTTTGCAAACCATGCGGATCGAGGCAGGCGGCACAGAAGGCACAGCACAAGGCAAAACTAAGCGGATCCATGAGGTCGTGCTGCGATTGTTTAGAACCATTGGCGCAAAGGTCGGATCATCAGAGACTGAGCTCGACAGAATACCGTTTCGGACATCCGCTGATGAAATGGATCAGAGCTTGGGATTATTTACCGGTGATAAGGAAATCGAGTTTAGGTCTGGTTTCGACAGTGATGGATTTATTGTCGTGCAACAAGATCAACCTTTGCCGCTCACTGTAATCGGCATCTATCCGCGACTGATCACATTTGATCAATGAAGATTATAGATTTCAAACCGCACCATCTAGACGAGATCATCCACGGAGAACTAAACAACGGATCACCGCCGGTTCTTGGACATATGAAAAATCGAGGCAGTGAACTGCACCATCCAGGTTGGTCGTATACCTTAATACACCAAGGGTACATTCAATGCACGGCAGGCATAATGCCAATGTGGGACGGTGTTGGTGAGGCTTGGATGATTGCATCAAGCAGGATCCACAGCAATGAACGACAGTTTATCAGATACGCAAAGAGCGGCGTCATGCAGCGCCTAATTAATGATCATAAGCTCTGGCGTGTCCAGGCAGTTTGCAAAGTAGGCTGGAGCCAAGCGCTAAGATTTGCGCGGATGATGGGCTTCGCAGAAGAAGGGATCATGCGCGCGTATGGTCCGGAACAAGATGATTATCACAGAGTAGCGTGGGTAAGATAATATGGCATTTATAGCTCCAGCGGTAACAGCAATAAAAGCCGCTGCGCCAATGATCAGTCTGGGCGCAACTGTTCTAGGGGCTGCGACCCAGGCAACAGGTCAGGTTGCTCAAGGGAATACGCAGCAAGCAGCATACAACTTCAATGCAGATATCAATGAGCGAAACGCCCAAGTTGCGGAGCAGCAAGCAGACCAGCTGGTGCGGCGGGAAGAACAAAAGATCGTTGATTTTCAAAAGGACTTCCGCAAGTTTTCGGACGCTCAATCCCAAGCATTTAGATACAACGGCTGGATCGCATCTGAGGGAACGCCGCTCAAGGTAGCGCTGGCTAGTGCTCAGGAAGCGGAAGAAGAGATCGCGACCAGAAGATATAATGCCAAAGTCAGTGCCGGTCAGCTGGAGGAAAACGCAACTCAAGAACGGATGCAGGCAGATCTGAACCGCATGTACGGCAAGTCAGCCAGTAGAGCCGGTAAGGTAGATGCCGGAACGTCTTTGCTCGGTGCAGCTGCTGATGTCGCGCGTATAAGGATGTTTGCATGAGAGTTCCCACGTACCAAAGCCAGACGGAACTGACGGGTAAAATCTCTGCGCAACCATTCTCTGTGCGCGCAGATCCTTCGGCTGCTTCTCAAACTGCTAGAGCCTTTAGCGGTCTTGGCGGTGAGGTACAAAAGCAAGGCATAGATTTTTATCAACGCCTGTTGAGTGAGCAGCGCGACACTGATCTCAAAAATGCGCAAATAGATTACGAACAAGAACTTGGCAATATGAAGCTTGCTTCGCTTAACGCCAGCCCGTCAGTCATAATGGGAAAGGGACCGAAAGGGTTCGAGGCGCAAGCGGCAGCGTTGCAAGATACCATTATTAATGGCGGCACACGCAACGGTAAAAAATATACGGGTATCAGTGACAGTGTTGTTCAAAAGCGCTTTAAGCTTGCTGCGTCAGATGCAGCATCTAATGCTTTAATTACTGTAAAACAGCAGGCCAGAAACCGCCAGATCGATGCAGCTGCAGCCACACAGCTGCGCTATGCTGAGCACCTTGAGCGGCAAGCCACAACTGGCAATGGTCCCGATAGACAAAAAGCACGAGATGAGCTTTTCGGAATAATAAATAAAGAAACAGGAAAGCCAGGTCTTAGTCTATTTGCAAAAATGGCTGCAAGAGGACTTATTTCTCCGCAATCTGCTGTGCAACTTGAAACAAAATCACGCAGCACAATCGCTCGTTATGATGTTGAAGAAAGATTAATTTTAGCAGATGATGCACAATCTACTACGTATACAGCTCGTTTACTTGAAGGTTTGGAAGATAATAAACAATATCAAGGATTGGATCCGCTTACGCGCTTAGCCTATAAGCAACAAACGGTAAATCTGCAGCAAGCTATAGAAGCAAAACAAATTTCAGACCGAGAAAGTGCTGAAAGACGTTCTATAACACAAGGTAATGAAGATAGAAAAGAAAACCAAAGAAAACTGCTGGCAGAAATATTTGAAAACAAAAACGCTTTGCAAAGAGCCGTTACGGCAGGAGGGCCAATACCCCAAGCTATAAGCCCAACTAGAATATCAGATGATTTAAAGAGGGGTAAAATTAGTTTAGAGTTTGCAAAATACGCAGACAATTTACTTAGTAATTTAGATGCACCGGAGGACGTAGTAGGCGTTGTCACGGATTTTACGGACCGAATTATTACAGCCACAACCGATAAGCAGCTGGATGATGTACGAAAAAGTATTTTAGAATCTACAGGTCGTACTGGAACAGTTACACTTAATACGGCAGAGAGCCTTCTGCGCCTGATAAATGGGCAGGAAAACAACACGCAAGAAGCTTTAGATTTTAAGGAGTACAGACGCCTATTAAGTCAAGTTGTTGCTAAAACAGACAGCAGCGGATTTTTGAACTTAGGTGATTTGGACGGTGAAAGTGCAGCGCGAGCTCTAGACGCACAGCAAACATATTTCAAACTTACAACTGCCACGTTTGATAGCAAAGGCGGTGCAATCACACCAATGGCTCCAGAGCAAGCTTTCAATCAAATAAAAAAACAATTTGAACAAGCACAAGAATATAAACTACCTTTTTTATTCTCAAACCCTACAGTGGGCCGATATTTTGGTTACACCAATTTAGAAACACGCAAGGCTTTTTTTGAGCGGCTTACAACAGAAAAATTTGAAGAAGTTCGCAGATTAATAAAAAATAACAACGCTGTGGCTCAAATAGAAAAACCATTTGAGCTTGAAACAGTTGACCTATTGCAGAGTGAGCATCGTGCATTTTTAGCAAGACAAGCAGAAAAAGCTAAAAGCGAGACAGATTAATGGTAGATATTATCCAATCTTTTTCGGACCGCAATCAACGCCATCTAATTAATCGCGGTCCGTATGCTGAAACCCTGCGTCTTGAATATCCAGGAGTTGATGCCGGATATGTTATTCAAAATAATGTACTGACCTCAGAGCTGGAAAAAGAAAAGCAACGCCAAGAACAACGAGGAAGCGCTGGGCGTAATGCGCCACCTCGCGTCAGGCCGCAAAATACTGACGCAGAACCTACAAATACCAACGACATCTTTGATCTTAATCAAGAGATCGAAGAAGATTTGCTGTATACAAACACGCCACAAGGGCAGGACTTTTCTGCAGCATCCCGCGTACTTTACAACAAGATGTTTGGTCCAGACTCTGGATCTAGTTTTGTGTATCGGGGCATGGCGCTTCCAATGTTTTCTGATCGGGAAGTACCGCAAACCGATGAGGACTTTGCGCGGTTTGGCGTCGAGTTCATGGGGCAGTTTAATTACAACATCACAAACATGGGCCTAAATGTTGCAAAGCTACAAGGCCTCGATGAAAACACCGCCCTGGCATTTTACTCTGCTATGACCATGTATGATCGCCTGCCGGACTTTACCTGGAACGGCACCAAAAGATTAACGCAAGGTATTCTTTCAGACCCAACAACACTGGCAGGACTAGGTACACTTGGGTGGGGCTTAGGGTTTAGGAGTGGCGCAAAGCAAGCATCAAAAAAAAGCTTTCAAGAATTCCTAAAAACAACGCTGCGCAATAACACTGCAGTCGGAGCTATTGAGGGCGGTGTGTATGGCGGTCTTGATAATTACTTCCGGCAACAGGTGGCTGTGGATGCGGAAATACAAGACGGAATAAACCTCTCTGAGCTCGGCACAGCTGCAACTGTCGGCACAGTCGCTGGTGCCGCCTTGGGTAAGACCACAGATGTCATAGGCGATGCTGTCTCTAAGGGCGTGCCGTTTGCCCAAGATGTTGCCAAGAACGTAGGCGAAGAGCTTCAAACAGGTGCAATGTTTAGCAATCCTGTGGGAGTTGTTGTAGACGCAGCTATTAAGGCATTTGATCAGCCAAAAGAAAATCGGTCACGCATTGCAGAAATCGCTCTGGAACGCAAACCGTTGCCTGAAGGGAACACACCTAAAATTGTTGTTGATGATTTGCATAAATATTTTGACGAAATTGCTTTGCAGAAAAATGGCAGAAAATTAAATATTACGGAAAATCCTGAAGATTTTGAGACTGTCAAAGCACAACTAATTAGTGACATAGCAACACAAAGCAGAGCTGATGTAAGCGGCAAAGGCTGGTATGATGATGATATTTTTAAATCTATTACACTGCTTTCGCGCATCCCTGGTTTTGAAGATTTACGCACAAATGAAACACGCCGTGTAATATTATCGGCAGTGCTTGGCGCTACTAGCCCAGGCCCAAAAGTCGCGCAAAATACAAGATCAGGCTCAGCGCAATATCTACAATGGAGCCAGACCGGCGCGTTTTCTACTGAAGCCCCACCCCCTGGAACGGCTGTCGCAGGCATACAGAAAGCAGGCTTTGGGCAATACGGATATCCAGATGGCTTGCGGATGGTTCAGCACTTAATAGACAAATTTGGTGAAGAAGGGTTTGCAGATTTCATGCTGTCCCCGCATACGAGAGGAGAGCTTACTGCACTGCGCAAAGAGGCAGGATTTAAATCTGGGCCTGCAGGCATGTCTGGTAAAGCAAGCTCAATGCATTTTGGTGCAGCTATACTTGGTGATAAAGCTGGCAAGTTTATGCTCAACATAAACGGCTATCCAAGCACGACAAAAGATAAATGGTTTGTGCGCAGCATACGTCGTTTCGAAGGCACTTTTGGTGACAATGTTGTCAATCAAAAGGGAAAAATTGTTGAGCTTGGTCAGCCTAGAAATATTTCAGAACGTCAAGCAATGGACAGCCTTGTAGAGGAAGCAATTGCTTCCCCAGAACTGTCTCCCTTAAAATTGACAGAGCAAGACGCTCAAGCTATCTTGTGGTTTAGAGAGCAGAACTTATATAATGACCTTGGTGTGCGGTCTGTGCCGCAAACATTTAGTGAAGGTGTGGAGGCTGTAGGTGGACAAGAAGGATTTGGAATTCGCGGAAGCGATGAAATTAAAACTGCGCTTGAACAGGGAACAGCGGAGCTCCCAGACTTCCGAAATGTCAGCGGAGGACAACGAGCAATCCGAGCAGACCGTAGGAGACAGCTTGCGCAGCTCAATAATCCAGAGCGCGATGCAGCGGCATCCGGACCTTACAGCACAGGAAGCTCAGGAGATGCTGGACGAACTGGGCGGCTAGAAGCTGACGAGCAAGCACGTTCTCGCTACGAAGCAGCGGGTTTGCGCATACCAAACATTGAGATAAAGACTGCAGCTGAGGCAGATCAATATGCAACGGATATTTCCACTGCAATGGCAGAGCATCGATTTGGTGCTCAAGTAGAATTAAAATCTGCAGAAGATTTAAGCTCTTATAAAATGTATAGAACGGAAGATGGCGGCGGGTTTTCATTAAAACCAGACGGCGATATTGTCGCTGTGTTCCAACCAAAAGGTGCTCCAAAAGGTGGCATTTATGCTGTGCTGCAAGCTGCAATAGCGCAGGGCGGCAAAAAGCTGGACGCCTTCAATACGATGCTACCAGACATTTATGAAACAGTTGGTTTTCGTCCGGTAGCAAGAGTTAAATGGAATGATGAGTATGCTCCTAAACCACCTTTTGCTGCTAAGGCATGGGACAAAGAAGTATTTAAAAAATACAATAATGGCGAGCCCGATGTTGTTTTGTTTGTCTATGACGAAAATTATTTTGGCGGCGAAAGTATAAACGATCTGCCAATTTTTGATGATTTTGATGATGCATCTGCAGTGCAAGAGCAAGCGTTAAGAGACCTAGAAAGCAACTGATGGCTATAAACCAAAACACACCAGATGAGCTAGCAAGGCAGGCTTTAGCTACCGGCGGTCTTGTCGATCCGCTCACAGCAGCTGACGTGCTCCCAACGGATCCCAGGCAGATTGATATGCCAGAGGTCGATGAGGGCGTAGAGGTTGCTATGAGCCCATTGCAAAGGGGTGCGGGACGCCTGCTTAGCCCAGGCACAAATACTTTCAACGAAGCGCAAAGAAAAATTGATGAACTGCAATCCGGCGGCACTCTAACGCCAGAAGCTGTTGAGCCGGATCCTGATGCAACTGATGCGAATACACTCGGCATCCAAGAAACAGAGGTAGAGCCAGCTGCACCGGTGGTGCCAGAAACTGGCACAGTGCTTCCAACAGATATTGTTGAAGAGGGCTTGCAACAGCTGCCAGGTGACTTTCCACTAGTTACGGATGTAGATGATTATGCAGAATTTGATGCAGCAAGTGATAGCGCGTATACTGCGTTTCTTAGAGGAAGCGTTATCAAACCGGACGGTGCTGAAGTAGAGACAGTACTTGGCGAGCTGCAGAGCGCACGGATTGGGAATCTTATAGTTCAAGGTCAGCAGAAGGTTGCAGGTCCGGACGGCCTGCTCACGGACTTTAGAGCTACCGGCGCATCCGGTGATGCAAAAATACCTGATGAGGGTACGATCTACGCCAGCATCGAGGCCATCAGTAAAACCTACTCAGGTCAGATTGCAGAAAACAAACGCGAAGAAATTACTCTGGAAGCTACCAGGCAGATGGCTGATCTGCTTGGTGTTAGCGAAGGACGATTAGCAAAAAATATACTAGCCCGAAAACCAGGCGGCGTTATTACTCAAGAGGGCGCAGGGCTTGCAGAAACAATGCTGGCCTCTAGGGATCTTCTGATATCAGAGCTGCAGAAGCTGGACGGCCTAGCAAAGGCTGCAGCCACTGGCGGTGATACGGACGCACTGCAATTTCGTGCTCAGCTGGAGCTAGTCGCGCAGCTGCAGAACCAAATCAAAGGCGCGCAAACAGAGATAGCCAGAGCGCTGAGCTCATTTCGTATACCTGCCAGGTCCGGAGATGCTGCAGGTGAAATGTCTAAAACAGATCTAACAGGCCTGTTAGAAGATTACGGTGGAACGCAGGACATCCGCGATATGGCTGCAATGTATCTTCAACAGGGCGATAATATTGTAGCGAAAGCGGCTATCGCAAAAGGTGGATCCAAGACAAAAAGAGTTTTTGACGCTTTCTATGAGGCCTGGATAAACGTCCTTTTGTCCAACCCAGTAACACACACAAAAAATACCGTGGGTGCAGCTCTTACCACCTTTGCGCACACACCAGAAACATTCGTTGCAGGCATGATTGGAACAACCAGACGCGCTATGGGTGGTGAAGGCGGCGTATATTTAGGTCAGGCAAATGCGCAGCTCTTTGCAATGATGATGTCAATGCAAGAAGCGTTTGCTGCAGCTGGCAAAAGCTTTGTTACCGGCGAAAGTATTATGCCTGGATCAAAGATTGAGGGTGCAGAGGGCAGGCGTCATATTAATCAGTTTAGCAGCGAGGGCATGGCTGCAGGACCGATGGCTACAGCGGTGGACATACTGGGTCATATAATGACCTTGGGTCGGGTGCCAACAAGAGCGCTGCAGTTTGAGGACACTTTGTTTAAGGTAGTCGCTCACCGGATGAGCTTGTACGAAAATGCATATTCAACCGGTGTTGTACAAGGTTTACGGGGCGATGCTTTATCCACACACATAGCGGAGTTTATCCACAACCCACCGGCAGATTATCTCAAGCAAGCTGATGCTCATGCAAAATACGTGACGCTGCAAAACGATCTGGATCCTGCTGGTAAGGCTATCGCAGATCTGCGTAATAAAGTGCCAGGAATAAGGTATTTTGCTCCGTTTATTAAGACGCCTTATAATGCTTTCAAATACGCTTTTCTCGATCGCGGTCCACTTGGATTTTTGTACGGCGAAAGCAGACGTGCAATGCAACGCGCGCGTCTTCCTGGTGCCACGCAAGCAGATAAAGCTGCTGGTGACATGGCAATGTCCCGTCTTATTATGGGCAACGCTACAATGTTAATGGTCGCCAAACTTACGGCAGAAGGACACATAACTGGTGGTGGACCTTCAGACGAGGGGCAAAGAGCTAATCTAAGGGTTCAAGGCTGGCAACCATATTCTGTGCGGATACCAGGCACTAACGAGTATGTAAGCTACATGGGCCTGGAGCCTTTTGCGAGCGTCTTCTCCTTGGGCGCTGATGGCGCAGAAATATTTATGGACTCGCAAGCATCTGACGCTGAGATGGAGAAGATTGCTGCAGGGCTCGCTGCCATGGCGGCAAATCAGTTGACCGACAAAACATTTATGTCAGGTTTTAGTAACTTGGTTTCTACACTGTCTGATCCAACCAGATATGCAACCTCTACTGCGCAAGACTTGGTAGCCAGCCTTGTGCCTCGCGTCGTAAGTCAGGCAGAAAAAGTAGGCATTCCTGGTCTGGTTCAGGCTGATCCAATTATGCGTCAAACTAGAACGCTGATTGACGAGCTGCGAGCACAAGTGCCTGGTTTCTCACAGTCACTACCTCCCAGGCGAAATGTATACGGTCAGGTTATTACCTTAAACGGTTCGTTGGGTCCGGATATTATTTCCCCGTTGTATAGTTCTATTAGAGGTCCAAACCCATCTGATCCCGACAAAAAATATGCAAAGCGTGTTTTTGCGGTGACAAAGGAGCTAGAAGAGGTGCGGTATGGCCCGTCAATGCATGGTCGCATGGCGTCAAGAGGCCGTCTAAATAACCTCATTGAAGCCGTGGAGATGACGCCAGAAGAGGAAAATAAGTACCATCAGTATGCTGGCAAGCGCACGCTTGAGGCATTTGAGTACATTATTGAGCTAGACCTTTATCAAGCATTAAAAAAACAAGCCATTGTTCCGAAAGGACGGCAGCGTACACCGACCAATGATCTTGCTTTGCTAAAGATAAAAGAGCTGTTTGATAAGGGATTAAACGCAACTGCCAAAAATGGTGGGGCAAGGGATCTTGCCATGATTGATTTACTCAATGACGCTGAGTTTGGACCAGAGCTGAATAGGCGTCTTAACCTCCAAGAAAGAGAAGAAATTGAACTTAAAAGATCACTTAGGGATGAACTGCGATGACTGTATCCACCACCACCACAAAAAATAGTTATAGCGGCAATGGCACACTGCACAGCTTTGCTTATAATTTTAAGATATTTGCTGATGCGGATCTGAGCGTAGTGGTTCGGAGTGCTGCAGGAGCTGAGACCACAAAGACGTTGAACACGCACTATATCGTTACAAACGCAGGAACAGATACTGGCGGCAATGTTCTATTTAAGTTTAACACCGGCACCAGCTCTGATGCTCACCATTCGACGAGTGATTTCAGACCGGCATCCGGAGAGACTGTTGTTATCTCTAGGGCTCTGACGCTTACGCAAGGCACCGACTATGTTGCAAACGATCCATTCCCAGCAACTAGCCATGAGAATGCGCTGGATCGTCTAACGATGATTAGTCAGCAACAGCAGGAAGAGCTTGACAGAACAATTAAGGCGTCCGTTACAAATACAATATCTGAGACAGAATTTACAACGTCAGCCACAGATCGATCTAATAAGTTATTTGCTTTTGATGCATCTGGCGATTTGCAGATAACGCAAGAAATTGGCACATTTAAAGGAGATTGGGCAGCATCGACCACTTACGCCGTTAGAGATATTGTCAAAGACACAAGCACTAATAATATCTTTATCGCGATTACGGCGCACTCTTCCAGCGGATCGCAGCCACTCACAACGAACACTGACAGCGCTAAATGGGCGCTGATTGTGGATGCAGCCAGCGCTACTACCAGCGCCAGCACAGCCACCACGAAAGCCAGTGAAGCGGCGGCGTCTGCTGTACTGGCATCTCAATGGGCAATCAAAACAGATGACACAGTAGACGGCACAAATTTCTCCGCAAAGTATTGGGCAACGCGCTCTGATGTTGCTGCGGTTGCAGGGAAGGCAACAGAAATTGGGTTGCTTGGGAACTCAACAACAATTACGAACATGAATTTGTTGGGTACATCAGACGCCGTAGCAGACATGAATACGTTGGGTACAAGTACCAATGTGACCAATCAAAATACACTCGCAGGTATTGCCAGCAACATCACGACCGTAGCCGGTATTTCCAGCGATGTGACCGCTGTGGCTGCAGATGCCACCGATATAGGTGCGGTTGCAGGAAAAGCTACTGAAATCGGGTTGCTGGCTAACTCAACAACAATTGGCAACATGAATTTGCTTGGCACATCTGACGCTGTCGCTGACATGAATACGCTTGGCACGTCTGCAATCGTTGAAGATATGAACTTGCTGGGCACAAGCGCAAACGTAACCGCGATGGGATTGCTAGGAACGTCAGCGGCGGTTGCCGACATGGCTTTATTGGGTACTTCAGCGGTTGTTGCTGACATGGCTATTCTAGGCACTACCGATGTTGTTGCGGATATGGCTATATTAGGTACTAGCGATGTTGTTGCTGATATGAACACGCTTGCTACCAGTGACATTGTTACTGATATGAACTTGCTTGCTACGTCTTCCAATGTAGCAGCAATGGCCCAGCTTGGAACGAGCGATGTCGTTGCTGATATGGCCTTGCTTGGAACGTCTGACGTTGTCGCTGATTTAGCAATACTTGGCACAACGGATGTAGTTGCTGATATGAACACGCTGGCAACGTCTGACATTGTGTCCGATATGAACACGCTGGCTACATCAGCAAACGTCACGGCGATGGGATTGCTTGGCACCTCGGCAGTTGTTGAAGATATGGGCTTTTTGGGAACGGCAGCGGTGGTGGAGGATATGGGTATCCTTGGCACATCAGCCAATGTTACAGCCATGTCAAACGTGTCTGGTTCTATATCTAACGTCAACACAGTTGCTACAAATCTCAGTGGTATAACTGCATTCTCCGAAGTTTATTCTAGCGGGAGTTCTGACCCTAGTTCCAATCTCAATGCTGGGGATTTATTTTTCAACACGAGCAGCGATACTCTTAAAGTTTATACGGGGAGTGCATGGGAGCAGGGCGTAACTGCTGGCTCTGGTTTCCTGCCTCTTTCGGGCGGCCAGCTTTCTGGTAATTTGACCATGGCGGGTAGTCAAACTGTTGATGGGCGCGACGTTTCGGCTGACGGCACAAAGTTAGATGGTATTGAAGCTAGTGCTACTGCCGATCAAACTGCAGCAGAAATCAGAACACTTGTTGAAAGTGCATCTGACAGTAACGTATTTACTGATGCTGATCACACAAAATTAAATGGCATAGAAGCTAGCGCAACTGCTGACCAAACTGATGCACAAATTAGAGCGGCGGTTGAGGCTGCAAGTGACTCAAATGTATTTACAGACGCTGACCACACTAAGCTGAATGGTATAGAAGCGAGTGCAACCGCTGACCAGACGGCTTCAGAAATCAGAACTTTAGTAGAGTCCGCATCTGATAGTAATGTATTTACGGATGCTGACCACACAAAACTCAATGGTGTTGCGGCATCAGCTAATAACTACGTCCATCCCAACCATTCGGGTGAAGTCACTAGTTCGGCAGATGGCGCAACTGTTATCGCTGATAATATAGTTGATGAGGCAAATCTCAAGGTCAGCAACAGCCCAGTAAATGGATACATGCTTACCGCACAATCGGGCAATACAGGTGGGTTGACGTGGGCTGCTGCTGCCGGTGGCGGCACAGAGTTTATTGCTTCTGTTGATGCTAGTAATTCTGCCTCTGTTTCTTTCACAGGTTTTGATGCTTCCAAGTATGATAGTTACGTTTTCGTTTTAAGTTCCATTGTTCCATCAGAAAACAATGGTTTTTTGGGTTGCAGGTTCTCTGTAGATGGCGGCTCAAACTATTTATCTGCGTCTGATTCTTATAAAGGTAACAGTAATGAAAACCATATTAGTGTCTTCGGTGGAGGTGTGTCAAACACCGCCAGTAACGGCGGTATCAATGCGGTTGTAGGTTTAAATCGCCCTGATTTAAATAACAAGACAGCCTTGATAATGTATTCTGTGGCTGCGGTCAACGGTAACGGGGATGTCAAAAATGTTGCCGATAACGGGCAAAGTTCTGGAAAGGGAATTACAAACGCAACTACTGTCGTTAATGGTATTCAATTTTTATTTACCAGCGGAAATATTACATCAGGAACGATTACTATGTATGGCCTTAAAAACGCGTAGGAGAATAAAATGCCAAGATTTCATAATATAAATGGGGAAAAAGTTCAGTTTTCAGCAGAAGAAGAAACTGCCCGTGATGCGGAAGAACAAGCGTGGGCTGACGGTGCAAATAATCGGCAAGCGGCAGAAGTGCGTGAAGAGCGTGACGCCAAATTAGCTGCTTGCGATTGGAGAGCATCAAGCGATGTAACCCTGTCAACTGCTTGGCGCACGTACAGACAGGCGCTGCGTGACGTTCCGGCCCAGCTACCAGGTGCAATCACTTGGCCTACGGAACCTAGCTAATGCCAGATCTTGATGAGCGTGTGGGCAGGTTGGAGGTAGACATGGCATCTGCACAGGTCGAAATTCGCATACAAAATAAAGAGCTGTTCACGCGCGTTAAAAGATTAGAAGCGGTGCTTATCGCAGCACAATCAGCAACCATACTGATGCTGCTCACAATCCTGACCAGGATGGGATGACACACGTATTTGTACTAATACTATGGCAAGGTATCGGCTCAGATAGGCAGATAATATCCGACGATATACAATTTACCAACTTAGCCCATTGTCTTGCTTATGCTCAATTGCTCGTGACTAGATACGGATATGAGACGCCTAGGGATAGGGCTCTAGCGTACTGCATTCCTAAACGTATCCTACCAAAAGCATAAAATATCTACTAATCGGAGGCCGATATGATTGATCCCGTGTCGGCTTTCGCGGCGGCGCAAGCTGCATTTTCTATGACCAAAAAGCTGATCGGCGCTGGTCGTGAAATACATGATATCACATCTGAGCTGGGCAAATGGTACGAAGCTTGTAGTGATTTAACGAAGGCCGAAAGCCAGCGCAAAAGCCCAAAGCTCCTAGAGACAATGAGCCAGGGCAGCGAGAGCATAGAACGTGAAGCTCTTGATATTATCGTCCGTAAAAAACAGCTTTTTGAAAAAGAAAAAGAAATCAAATTCCTTCTTGATTATCGCTATGGGCCAGGAACGTACAAGCAGATGAGCGACCTAAGAAAGCAGATCCGCGAGGAACGGGAGCGCACTGTCTATCGGCAAATGGAAGCAAAAAGACAAATCATGAATAACTGCGCAATTGCCGCGCTTAGCTTTGGGATCTTGGGCGTACTTGGCGGTGGCATCTATCTATTGATGTTGGCCCTGCCATGACCTGGCTAGTCCTGACCGTAGCGCTTGCCGGTGTAGCTAATCCAACGCACGTTACCTGTCACCTGTGGAAACGTATTACAGATAAATACACTGAGCAGAAGGTTTGCGTTTATCGCTTTACTGCTGGCTTCGGCGG
>Ga0209535_1001825_pt1 | contig 14140 bp, 16 predicted proteins | sample LinPmetageLP28_FD_184041 | JGI IMG/M metagenome (GOLD analysis project Ga0209535, IMG submission 184041) | Marine viral communities from the Pacific Ocean - LP-28 (SPAdes) (version 2) | ecosystem: Environmental > Aquatic > Marine > Oceanic | place: Pacific Ocean | collected 2009-08-22 | reverse complement strand
AATCGGAAGAGGTTAAAGTAAAGCGACCTAAAAAGACAGGCGAAAAAGACAAGACCAAGATTGAGAACAACAAAGGTACTCATTCGGGATATGGATTAGCCGGTGAGGAAACTCATTTTAAGTGAGGCGAATAAATGCCCTCTACAGGTTTAACTATCGGGAAAGTCAAAGCCCCCGTTTCCGACGAAATACTACATCTGTTTGAGAAGGTTAGAGTATCTTATCTATCCGCAAAGGAAGATAAGAAAGAATACGGTGGTCGTTGGAGAAACACACTAGAAGAAATAAGCGAAGCATTTGATTCAATTTCTCCTTTGGGTAAAGAAATTAATGTTTTCTTAGACGAAAGGCATTTAGAAGATAATGATTCTAAAGACCCCGAAAGCACTACTGCTAGAATTATTTACGAAGCCATTAAGGATATGCGTTTCAAATCGGAAGAAGTAGAAGACCCCTTCGCTGACCGATTCAAAGGTAATGTGCTAGAGGCACTATTATCCGATGTTGGTACAATGGTCAAATTTATTCATTATGCTATTCGTTCCGATGAAAAAGCCTTACCTGCTGATTTCTACACATCTAAAGAATTACAAGAAGATGAAATTACTGATGGATTAGAAGGACTTGATTTAGTAGTTGATGATGTTCCTTTGTTTATCATTGAGCATTATGGTGATGATAAGGATTCTAAAAAAGTTGAATCACAATTCAAAAAAGCAAATAAGATACTAGAAGAAATGATGTTATCAAATTCTTCGGAAGAAGATTTAGAAGACTTAGTAGAAGTCAATTTAGAAAAGGCCGAGAAAACTGAAAAGGCATCTTCTCAATTTATTGTTCCTAACAAACCCATGTACCGAATCTTTGACATTGATGACATGAATGAATTGAAAGGGTTTAGTGGAGAATATGTTGTCCAAGAAAAATATGATGGTATGCGAATACAGATTCATAAGATAGATGACAAAATCAATATCTACTCCTATAATGAAAAGGACATTACAGACAAGTGTTCCGAACAAGTCAAGGAACTACAGAAAAAAGCATACGGTGATTGTATCCTTGATGCTGAGTTAATTTTGTTTGATGGTGAGAAAGCCCTGCATAGGGCAGATACAATAGCCCATGTTTTCAAGAATAAGTACAAAGAGGCTAGACTAAGAGCGCATGTTTTTGATATTATGAGACATGAGGCTCAAAACCTTACAGAAGAACCCCTAAGAGACAGAATCAACATACTGTTCAACAATTATTCTTCCAAGTCTTCTTCGGATTTGGTTTACCCTTCAAAGAAAGATACTCGTATTGCTGACTCTCTAAAAGATATAGCAGAATACGCAAAAGAGATTATGGAAATGCCTACTTCGGAAGGAGTAGTCATTAAAGATATTGAATCCACTTACTTTATTGGTACGAAGAAAAACCCTAAGTGGGTTAAGTGGAAGAAGTTTGTAGATTTGGATATGGTCGTTCTAGAAAAGAAATCTACTAAGTCCGGTCTTTATTCCTACACTTTGGGGGCAGGGCCGGTTGATGAGGACGAAGGTAAGCACATCGTTGAACAGAACGATAGAAGATACATGAATGTCGGTAAAGCACTTAATACTAAGATTAATGCAAAGGTCGGCCAAATCATTAGAGTCAAAGTAGATGAGGTAAGAGAGGATAATGGTAGGTTTACTCTTTACTCCGCTAAGGTTATTGAGATACCCGAAGTTGAATTACCCGATAAAATAGTGACTTTGCAAATGCTTTCTAAAGATACTAAGCCTAGTATCAAATACAAAACTATGGCTTTGAAAAAAGGAATAACTATCAGTGATGGAATTCACGGCACTGCAACTTTGATTGCTAAAAGCATGGATGGTTTTACTTTATACGGATTTAAAGAAACTAATCTTATGGCTAAGAACGCAATCCACGATTTAGATATGTGGAAGAAGGAAGCAGAAGAAACAATGAAAAGCCTACAATCGGAAATATATGTAGGGGTTATCAATCTAATAAAAAGAAAGGGGCCACAACCAATAACAGAGGTACATGACTTCTTGATTAGGAATTACGGTAGCCAATACGAAACGGTATTAGAAAGCGATAAGAAAGACTTACCGGATTGGTTGAACCGTAGAGAAGATATATCAATATCCAACGGTAAGATTACAATTGACGATACTAAAATAATTAAAGAGAAGCCTTCTCAATTTAAAATTTATTTGAGAAAGGACGGCAACCTTAATTTCTCAGTACAACACAAAGAAGAATTATTGATGTGGACTATTGATTTAGAGACTGATGATGATATATTCGCATTGTTTGGTAAAGCAGTAAAGTATCCTGCGGAAATATCCGAGCAACAGGATACTCATAAATTAATAGATGAAGGAGATGTAGAGGTAGGTGTTCAAAGAAATGGATACCATGAGTACATACTAGACGGTAATAAGTTTGAAACTAAATTACATTTCCGAGTAGTAGATATTAAAGATAAGAAAAGTTGGATTGCTTGGACAGGATATGAACAAAAACCTGTAGATAAAGATACAGACGAAGGCGTTTGGAATATCTATGAAGATAAGTACAAAACCTTAAAATTGGAATAAAAATCCGATAAGGCTATATAGTCAATTGTAGAACGAAGGTTTGAGTAATATGTCGCCAATCATTAAGGCGCAACGATTTGATGACTTTCAAATAATTAAAAGCGACGAATTAATGATAGGTGGATATGCTTCTATTGAAATGGTAGATAAACAAAATGATTTGATTACCTTAAAATCACTCAAAGAAGCAGTAAACAAATTTATGGAACAAAAAAACTTCCGAAATGTAATGACAAACCACTCAAATGTCCAAGTAGGAGAAGTAGTAGAAAATTACCGAGACTCAAATGGAAGACTATGGAAAACCGAAGTAGATGATGTAGGATTTTTTGTAGTAATTAAATTAAGGGACGACATAGAAAAAGCCAAAGAAATAGGCAGAGGAATTCGCAAGGGAACATTAAGGTCTTTTAGCATTGGAGGACAAGCATTACAGAAAGTGAAAAAGCGCAGTGAAGAGTTAGGCGAATTTAGTGAAATTAGCAAACTTGAATTGCACGAAGTAACAATCTGTGAAAAAGGAATAAATCCCGAAGCGAAATTTGACATACTCAAACAAGAGGTGACTAACATGAATAAATTAGAAAAAGCATTGGCGGAATTGGACACTCTTCTAGAAGAAGTGAACACTCTGCGTAAAGAAAATGAAGATGACCCCGAAATGGTAGAAAACATGGCGGGAGAAGAAGAACAAGAAACGATGGGCGACGAATATATGGATGATACCCGTAAGTCTCCTACTGCTACGCTTGATGGCGGCTCTGTAGAAACAGGTGAACCTGCTGAAAGAGTTGTTGTAAGCGGTGGAAAACCAACAGGTGATTCACAAGCAGAAAAACAAGGTAAGGTTTCAAAAGCATTCGGTAACGGAGAATTTGATACTCTAAACCTTTCTTCGGAAAACATTGAGAAGGCTTATGCTCAGTTTAGAGCAGAGCAAATGGAAAAACTTGCATACGATAACTTGCAAGATACCTTCGCTAAGAGATTTGAGAACGAAGTTTCTCACCGAGAACATTTGGTTGCAAAGTCCGAGTACGATGCACAAGATGAAATCTCTGCTCTACGACAACAATTTAGTGAACTCCGTAAGTCTTTGGATAACGGAAACGCAGAAATTCGCAAGGCCAACGAAGCCGCACAAGAAGTTAAGGTACTTTCCCTAGAGGAAGTTGCTGACATGAATTGGAGCGACATTCACAAGATGGTTAGCGGAAATATTTGAGGTGATTAAGCATGACATATATTAACACAATTAGAGATTTAGAGGCGGCAACATACGGAGTACCTGCATTTGGAGGAAATTCCCTCCTTAAGCAAGCAGGAGTCGTACAAGGATTACACACGGCACACGATACTGCGGCTACTGCCGCAAACGGAGTTAGTGCAATTGGTAGTGCTACCGGAATGTATAATGTACTATACGGACAGAAAGTTTGGTCAATGCTTAACAGAGAAGTTAATGCTTTGGCTATGCTATCAAAGCGTCCTTACACTTCAAGCGGTTGGAGAATTCTTAAGAGCCGACCCTTTGGTGGTAGTGGTTCTACTCTTAGTTTGCAAAGTGACGGTAGCGGTGGCGGAATTGGTTCCGACAGCCCACAAGCAGATGAAATCGGTGGCGTTCGTGAAAATGCGGCACTTTCTACTGCGGCTGATGGTCTAGGAAGCATGGCTCCTACCTACGCTCAACTCTTTATGAGTCCTAAGACGATTGCTCACCAATTTGATATATCGGAATTGGCTATGGAAATGGCTCAAATTGACGATGGTTTGGGAGACATTCGTGCTATTATCCGTGAAGACATGGGTAAGGCTCACGCAGAAGCACAAAACAAGATGCTCGTTATGCCTTTTGAATTCTATGGAGAAGTGGCGGCTCTTGCTGATATTGAGAACAATTATACCTCGCTCCTTAAGATTGTCTCTAGCCGAGATGAAATACTTGCTATGGATAATAGCGTTCTTTGTGCTGATGAGGCTAGTGCTACTAACAATCTAGGTAAAATCTACGGTGAGGAACGACATACCGCCGGTTCTTTCCTAGATGCAGAAGTAGACTTCAACGGTAGTTATGCGGCCTCTTCGGTTCGCCCACTAACTTTGACTTTGCTTAACGCTATGATTAGAAACTTGCGTATTGCCGGTGGTTCACCAAAGGTTATCCTAACAGGATACGATACCATCCAAGCAATTGCTGACTTGCTACAATCCCAAGAGCGATTCATGGACAGAAAGGAAATTATTCCTACTGTTAATGGTGTTCGTGGAATTAAGGGAGCAGAAGTTGGATTCCGTGTTGCAACATACTACGACATTCCTCTCATCCCTGTTAAGGAAATGACCGGAACTCGTAACGGTTCCGATAGTGGAATTAGTGACCTATTGTTCCTTGATACTGACCATCTATGGCTCTCTGTTATGAAGCCTACTCAGTACTTTGAAGATGGTATCTCCAATGGAAACCCATTCGGTGTCGGTCGTCTAGGAAACCAAGCCCTTTACCGAACCATCGGTGAAACAGGGTGTTCCTTCTTCCGTGGACAAGGTAAAATTACGAATGTGGCTTGAGGTGTTTTGATTGACAGAAGAAGTTTACACAGTTGCGCTTTTAGCCGACCATAAAGGGCAGACCCGCCCTAGTGTTATTGGTGATGAATACATGGTAGATGCTATGATTGATGTTTCTACATACGATGCCTCCGGTGTTGTACTTAGTGCATCGGATTTCGGGTTGGGTAAAATAACTGCAATCTGTAATACAGGAATAGCGAATGTTCTATTCTATCCAACCTTCGTCATGAGTGGTACTACAGGAGCCTATACTAGCGACAGTACAGTTACAATGTTAATTGTGCAAAACCTACAGGCTACACCTGCCGAGGTTGCAGACGGTGGTACACACTCCGGTATGCAATTTAGAGTGCGTGTTTGGGGAAATATTTGAGGTGGTCTTTTGGCTACTATCCAATTAAGTGAAACTTGTTGGGCAGATTCTCTAAAACTACAAGGAAGAGAAGGAAAATTTGAAGTCACAAAGGCCGAGTCTACAAAAGTCTCGGCCTTTGTTGCCTCTCATTATTACGGCGGCAGAAATGTCGTAGTGGTTTTTTCCGAATCGGATAGAGTAGAACTAGAATCTTTGCCGGAAAGAGAATCTACTATGCTTAGTGTTGCATTAAGATGCGAACCTAATGAAGTAGTAGGTATCTTGCTCCCTAAAAAGAAATCAAAGCCTAAGAAGGTCACTAAACCAAAGAAAACCGCTTCTAAGAAAGAGAAAAAGGTAGAAGAAGTTGCTGAGTGAAGGCCAAAACCTTCATTAAGACATGGACTCTAGCAATAGATAAGTGATACTATGCCCGACGCTTCAAGGTCAAGTGGTGTTCTCGCAGGAGACGCAATAATTTGTAAAAACGCATGTAATTTGAAAAGCATTCATGTTACTTGTAGTACAGGTAGTACTGACGAATACATTCTAAAGATTTTTGACTCTAAAGATGTAGATTTAACAGGAAATACTGAATTAGCAAGGTTTGTTTTTAAGGGCCACACAGGGGCCATTAATGTAGAATATGACATGCACGGTGTTTTGGCTAGAGAGGGACTATTTGCACAATTGACTCAACCCCTTCCACCAAACGCCGCATCTCAATTTGCTTTCTCAGTGGAGTTTAACTGAGGCGATACAATGGCGGCACTTAACACCGACACTAGGCTAATCATGACTATTCTTTTTGTAGGGGTAGTTAGCGGAGCAAATGTTTTCTTTTATGCACAATATGGTACTAATTTCCCATATACGCATTTAGCGCATGGGGTTCTATTTGGACTTATTACAGTGGGTGCTATTCTAATTATGAAGGCTCTCAATGATTTATTTTTAAATGATTACATAGAGCAAGGTCTTCTAGACAGAAGAATTGAGGCTTATTGGAAACTTAAAAACAAGGAAGAACAACAAAGGAAGAGAATGCAAGATTCTTTAAAGACCTTCCAAACAGACTATAATACTACTAGAGTACCGGAAATTGCTACTTATAACGCAGAAGAAGGAATAGGAAATGAATTTTTAGCCACCTTACAGTGAGGTGGTTAAGTGGTCTTGAGCGACTTAATGGGTTTTTCCGACTCGGATTATGCGTATAATCAACAAAGAGCGCATTCTGCTGATATGTTTTTTATGCGAATGAGAGCATGGTTTTGGGGTTCTTGTGTTGGTTTGTCATGTTTATTAATAGGAAATATCATGGGTGTTTTTGATATAAATATCATGGGTTGGCTAATAGATAAAGTAACAGGTATTTGGGGACATTGATATGTCGGTAATGACAGGTTTTGCTATTCTTATTGGTGAAGCAATAATAGGTTTTTACAAAAAAATACACGCAATTAATTTTGGTGTGTACGGGGCAACAATGGTAGGTAAAACTACTTTACATCATCAGTTAAGAACTAGAGGGGAAGTGCCTCAAATAAAAGAAAGGACTGTAGGGGTGCATAGACCCACTAGAAAAACAGTAAAAATAGACGGTGATGTTCACACACTAAAGACTGCGGATATGGGCGGTGAGTCTATCTATTGGCGGCAATGGCTTAATGATATACAGAAGAGAAAGGTAAAATACATTATTTTTTTAATTGACCATAGGCATTTAGATATTCAAGCCAATTTAGACCATCAATTAGCATGGAAGTTTTTAGTAGATGGTATTTGTTCAAGTACTTGGCCTAATGGAAAAAAGAAAAAAACAGAAGAATATCCTTTGGCGATAGGTCTTTGGGCTAATAAGTATGATATGTGGGGTAAAAAATATAAACATGATGGTGAAATAGAAGACCACCCTATCTTTGAGCCGTTCCATTACGGTATGCAAAAACTAAATGAACGAGGGATTCCTACATTCAAATACATAGTATCCGCTAAGTCGCAACCGGAGATGGTTTATCGTGGCGTTACAACAATGATAAAGGATTATTGATTAATATGTGGTTTAATGTTATCAAGGTTGATGAATTTACTACGGAAGGTAAATTTAAGGGTCTTTATAGTCCTAAAGAAGATAAAGTTTCTATCAATTTAGATAAATTTACTACGGTAGCAGAAAAATATAATGATGTTGAAAGAATCGTTGAATTTGCTAATGTAGTTACTCACGAATTATCCCATAGAGAATATTCAAGGGAACTTTCTAATTATATGGATGACGCTATTAAAGAATTAACTTCTGCATGCGAACAATATTCGGACGGCAACGCTTCTTTGGATTTAGTTAGGAAAAAACTAAAAATATTCTACAATTATATTATTATTAATGAATCATTTGCTTATGGAAGCGCAAAATCATATGAAAAAATAACTCATATGGAAAATACCAAAGGGTCACTTCGCTCAGTGATGACCACTATTAACAAGCATATTAGAAAAATAAGAGGCATAAAGGATAAGAAATTAGAGATTATGTTAGGTGAACTCTATACTGAAACTATGAAAGCAATTAGTAATTTAAACAAGGAGTAGATAATATGTACCAACAACCGAATTTAATAGGAGCGCAATCGCCACAAACAGGTAACTTGTTTTTGTCGCCCTTAATGCAAGCAAGAGCAAGTGGCCCTGTAGAAGAATACAAGTTTAAGAATATTAAGCCCAAAAAGAAGTTAAAGGAAATCAAGCAAGTACTAATGGCCGAAAAAAAGAAATTTTTGTTTATTAGATATGGCTTTAAATTTAATTTAAAGGAACGGTGTGTTGTTTGTGGAACCCATCAAGTATGGGAAGCGGGGGATTACATGCGTCCTCCTATTCCTTTAACTCATGTAGAAAAGGGTCGGCCCATGAGAGGAACATATTGTTCTAAGCATTCAGCAACACATAAACAAATGGAAATGCTACAACAACAAATACTAGCAGAAGAACACGGTCTTGATTTTAAAGCATTTATCCCTAGACCAAGAATGCCCCAAGTTTTATCTAAGGGGCCGCTTACCACACTATCACAGGCAGATGTGGTTTCGCTAACCTCGGCAGGATGGATACTAAAACCCCCTACTAATAAGGCAGAAGAAACACCTCCCGAAGAAGTAGTTAGACTATCACAAGAAATGCGTACATCATTAGAAAGAATGCAGTTTTTAATAGAAGGAAAAGGTGAATAATATGGTATTTGGAACAAGCAATGGAACAGTATTAAGTGCGGTAAACGCTCAAAATGACCAACAATTCAAGAATGTAAATAATTTACTTTCTTTGCAAGATAACCATGTGGAAGAATTTTTTCAATATCACGGAGCGCAATTTTTAGGAGCATTAGAAAAACTAATGGAAGATGTTACAGAAAGAGTCGTAAGTCAAATGTTGGCTAAATTAGAATTCGTTCAAGATTCTACTACAGGTAAAACCACTGTTCATCCCGATTGTTTAAGGGAATATGAAAAGATTACTGCTGAAAATATTCAATTAGATATTAATGCAATTCTTCACTCTGCGGTTGATACAGAAGTAATCAACCAAAGAAAGATGGCTAAGAAACAGTATTTAGAATCACAAGGATTTACTTCCCCTCAACAAGGATACCAACAAGCAATGGCTCCATCAGCAGGTATGGCCGTAGCAGGCATTACAGGACAAACTCAACAATATAACCAAATGCAAGGGGCAGTGAATAATGGTAGTGGCTATCCAATACCACCAAGCGGTACAGATGGATACGGTAGGCCATTTTGGGTAGACCCACAAACAGGGCAAACTAGTTACGAGCCTCCTAAAAGTGGATTGCATTTAGGCTCCGCTATCCAAAAGGGTGCGGCATGGGCAAAGTGGTTAATGTGAGGATTGACAATGCAATTCATTCCACAACTTGACAATGCGATTCATTTAAACAATACAGGTCAAGTTTTTGATGTTGTGAAATATGGCGAATTGTCGCTATTGAAAAAATTGTTCTACGGTAATACAGAGGTTTCTTCTGTTTCTTCGGATGAAGAATTGGATGAGAAGATTGAGGATTTAGAAGATTTGAATAGGGGTTCGGACTACGAGTTTAATGTTGATGATGCTAAAAAGGAATTTAGAGAACAATTAGCAAATCTAAAAACTAAGAAGTTTTCGGAGTTGGATAAAATAGTACAGATTGACAGGAAGATACCAATACTTGTTGATAAGATGAATTTTACAATTAAAGACATTGCTAATACTGATAAGAGAAATAAATTACTATCTATGGGTGAAGAAACTGTTGCATATGAAAGACTAACAACTCCTAGCGAAAAAATATCACTAGATGAGTTAGAAGACGCAATTAAGGACACGGAATTTAACACACAATTTGATGAATTGTATGATACTGTTTTAGATGACATGGAAGTAGAAAACAATAAAATATCTTTCAGCGATATACCATTTACAAGAAGAGTATTAGAAAGATACAAACCTAGTAAACTATGGATTGATGATTATTTAAACCAACATAAGCAATTATCCCCTAATACATTTACAGACACAGTGGCTCTTGCTACCTTAAAGGTAGTCAATGGTAAACTTGTAGTTGAAGGTAATCTAGATGAAGACCAAGTTGAGGAATACTTTGATTACGAAGAAGTAGAAATGGGTGAATTTGCAATTGAAGAAGTAGTAGCAACACTAAAGGAAAACTTAAACAGAAAAGCATGGGCTGATTTATTTTTAAGTGCTATATTTGACAACCAAAAAAATAATTTCATAGATTATCTAACCGATTTTACTAAACTGATGCAGGTTGAATGTACTATTAAGCCTAAATCGGATAGAGGACAAATTTTAGCCGATTTAGTATTTACTGAATATGGTAGAATTAGATTTACTAAGCCACCTTTGCCTAGACTTGCGGGTGGAACTAAGAAAGACAATTTGCTTAAACCTAGAGTATCAACGAATATTCCCTTTCCAGATTTTATAGATAAAGACAGAATTAATCTAAAACAACCCGATGCTTGGAAAGATGAATTAAGTGGAAGTGCTAGAGCCAAATACCAAGACCTTACTCCCAAAGCAAGGCAAACAAGAGAAGAAGAGTTGAGAGATAAAATATTCAATCAAAACCAAAGGAAAATTGCAGAAACTAGAGAAAAGGTACTCGCTTTCTTTTACGAAATCATTTCTAATCTTAGTGATTTAGAAGACGCATTGGAGGTCTAATTATGCCTGTATCATCATCCCCTAGTGACTATACCAACATAAATGTAGATTACTCTCAAGGCCGTGGGTTTTATACTGATAAAACATCAGTCTCGGATTTACTACAGATACCTGCTTTTACTTCTGTAACCAATCCTACTGACGCACAAATAGGTTCTATTATTAAAAGAACAGAAGGGATTATTGATGATATGATAAATCGTTCCTTTAGACCTATTATTTGGAAGGATGAGTTTCGTGATTTTGAATTTACCCATCACCCAATAAACTCTTACTATAGTGGCTATGTAGGGTTTGTTCAATTAAACCAAATGAAAGTTAGAAAGATTATCAGCCTTCAAGTTTGGGAAGGAACCAATTATAGAGAGTTGGCTTCTGCTCAAGCGAGTATTAGTTTGGACACTTCCAAATACAATAAGATAAGAAAACTAACCTTAACTCTGCCTAATTCAGTAGATTCTTGGGATTTGTTTTATAGTGGGGAAGGCGGTAAGTCGGCCACACAGACATTCAATTTAAATTTTGGAGCAAAGACTACGGCAAAGGAAATTGTTGCTTTGATTAACGAACAGTTTCCTGCTAGGACTGCACAGTTTACGGGAGCCACTGCTGAAAAGGCAAACACTTCTTTGACTAGTGGGTATTCTATTTCCGATTTTTTCTATGCTTACACTGATAGTCAAGACGGAACCTTAGTCCATATTTCTAGTCTGTTAGAAGGCGAGGATGGTTCGGATTGTACTCTTACAGTCACAGACCAAGCGGGGCAAACTTCCGATAGTGTAGTGGTTAATTTTACTGACAAGCAGGAAATGAAAAGACTAGGAGACTTTTGGATGATGGGTAGTGATGGTCGTATTTTCTTCAATAAGAAGTATCCTTACCACAGAAAAAATTCAGTTATTGTTAGTTTCGTTGCAGGTGATGGAAGAGTGCCTTCTGCAATTCATGAAGCCGCTACTAAATTGGTTGCGGCAGAAATACTACGGCACGATGACCAAACTATTCTTATTGCTGAAACGGGTGCTAATATTTCCACTAAGGAAAAGTACGATATTCTAAGAAAAGAAGGTATGGAAATCTTAGACGGTAAGAAAGACTTAGTATATTTGATTGATTGATATGTCATTTAGAAAGGCAACTGAGGTTTTTAATGATTTTCTAGCGAGAGAAAAACAAAGAAACATACAAATGTTAGAAGTTTCAAGATTATTACGAGTTGATTTAACTTTTACAAATGAAGAACTTATCAAAAATGCAGAAGAAGCATACATTCAGTACATGGAAAAACTAATAGTAGAACAAGTGGAGGCGGCAATTAATGGATGAAGTTAGTTTAGTAATTGATTTATTAGACAACCAATGGTCTACTTCTGCAACAACTTTAGTTAGTGCAGGTACAATAAATGTTTCTCATTCGGGAAAGCCTAGTTTAATTGATGTTCGTTCTATTGAGAAGAATAAGGGTGTTAGATATGACCTCTCTTCTAAAGATGTAATTATTGTTTTTGAGGATTCTAATACAATGGATTATCCTACGGTATTTTATGATGTTAGGAACGAAACTTATTCTTTCACTTTACATATTAGAACGGTTCATGATGAAAGAGCCGGTACAGATGCAGATTTCGGCAAAGATAGGCTAAGGGCTTTATACTTGATAACTCGTCACGCAATTGAGAGCAAGCGTAGGGGGTACGAATCTTCGGATAATTCATGTTTTAATCAACTATTTTTAGGGGCGAGAAGCGAATCTAATGATAGGGCGAAACGATTATTCGGATATAAATTGAACTTAGAAGCAAAAAGATTTGCTCAAACAGTCCCTTAGTTTGTAAGTAAGGAAGTGGGATTATGACCAACAACAATATATTTTTAGGAAGCGGCACATCGGTAACTTTTGTTCCCGAAGTAGATATTTATTTGAAACCTGCATCGGTAGATTCAGGAAAAACAACTCTAACTCTAGATAGTGCTTTTACAGGCAATTTTGATTTGGTCAATGACCTTTATGTTGGTTGTGTTTTGGAATTTTACCATGCGGGTACTAAGGAAAGCGTTCATAGAGTAACAGGTAATACTTCTACAACAATCACTTTCCATCCCGCTATTGAAACGGGAGAAAGTAGCGGTAATTACTTAGATGCGGCGGCAGACTTTTTCCACCTAAGAGGATATGGCGCACCATGTCCTGCGAAAAGCGGTACTTCAAACCTAAAACATCTAAACGCCGACAATTGGTTGGGTATTGTAGAGTCCTTAACTTTCCCTTCTGTTGATGTAGAATTCAAACAACAGAATTTGTTTGTAGGTGGAAGCAGAAACTTTACCCACCAATACAAAGGAATAGAAACGGCAGGTAACGCAAGCATTGGTATTGTTGCTAATCATGGTGCTTGGTTGTACTATTTCTTCGGTAAGTGTTCTTCTATTAGTGCTACTCTAGACTCTGGTACTCACCCCGATAGTGCCTTCGCAGGAGATGTTACCTCCGAAAATAAATATTATTTGCATGGCTCTAGTCTTACTGACACAGGGCCGTTGTTTTACAGAAGTATAGACAATGTAATGACCCCTCCGCTTTTGGAAGGGCAAGATGCCTTCGCAGATTTAGACCAATTAACAGAATCTACAGTTGGTGCTGACGGATTTATTGATAACCCAATTACCTACACCTTTACAGAGCAGGATGGCGATGATTTGCCTTCCTTTGCTATGGAACAAGTCTTTTCTAAATTACCATCTACAAACCCTTACAGTACAAGGATTACTCCTAGTGGTGCTGATGAAGATACTAACTTTGTTCTTATTGCTACAGGCAACAGAGTAAACACCCTTACAATGACTGCTAACGAAAACGAAGAGTTGAAAATGACTATGGATTGTATGCCTCGTAAGGTTCACAGTCTAGAAAAAGATGAAAAGTATGCGGCTAGAAGGTCTGTTACTGACGAAACTGCTTTCAAGAATTTCTCTTCCGATGATAAACTATTGGAGCCTTTCTTCTTTTCAAGTGGTTCTATTAGTTTATTCGGACAAGACTTTATGAGAATTACCCAATTCTCCTTACAAATGGACAATACTCTTACTGATAAGAGATTTATTGGTATTGGTAGTAGGAATGTTAAGGATGCTATTCCTGCACAAAGAACCTACGAATTGACTTTTAGTGCTTTAGTTACTGATGATAAATTATTCAATGAGTTGAAAAACAATGACGAAAACCAATCGGGTGCTAGTGGAGCCTTGATTGATTTAATCTTTGATAAACCAAACCAAGAACAAATCCGTTTGAAGTTTGATAACTATTACTTGACTACAAACTCTTGGCCTATTCCCGAAGACAAGGGAGCAGTAACCGTAG
>Ga0209535_1001824_pt1 | contig 14143 bp, 18 predicted proteins | sample LinPmetageLP28_FD_184041 | JGI IMG/M metagenome (GOLD analysis project Ga0209535, IMG submission 184041) | Marine viral communities from the Pacific Ocean - LP-28 (SPAdes) (version 2) | ecosystem: Environmental > Aquatic > Marine > Oceanic | place: Pacific Ocean | collected 2009-08-22 | reverse complement strand
GGCTTGTCTAGGGTCATGAACCATCATACCCTGATTGTACATCTGTCTTGGTTGTTGCATTCTTGAAATTGCCATAAATTTATCCTTAGTCTATCCGTTTTACTTTGTTTTACTAAACAAATCAAGGGCCGGCATGATAACTTTCACGTCCTGTGCCATCTCTTCTGCCTTATAACCTTTGGCTTCCCAGTCTTTTCTTTCCTTAAAAATTTCACCAGTCTTAAGGTGTCTGTAAGTCTCTTCTACTTTAGCGTCATATACTTTCATTAGTCTATTTTCTCCTTTTTGATGTTTAAGTAACTTATGGCTATGTCAAATGAATCTGTAGTACTTGCCTGTACTGTAAAAGCAGACCCGCCTTCTATTATTAATGGCTGTGTCAATAATTCTGTTGTAACATTAGCTGTTAATGCTGCTGATTTAATAGCTGTAATACTGTTATTGGTTACGGTCACACTAGGTGTACCAGCAGATGTAACAAGCAAAGATTTAATAATTATAGTTTCATTGACAGCTGGAAAACCTGCTCCCAAAGGAACTAAAGCATTTCCTGTTGTATCGTTATCTATGCCCTTAAATTTATATTGGTTTACTACTGCCATTATTCTAAAAAGAAACTCTTAGCTTCTATCTCCTGTTTTACTTCTTCTTGAAACGTACTGTTTAATTTTATTATAACACTATCCAGGTCCCTAACCAATGACTGTAGATTAACCTGTGTGTATTCTTTACCCGCTCTAGTTAATGATTGTACAAGTTTAGCCATTATAATAAACCTGCTAAGCCTCCGTTTGCAAATGTTCTAGTAAATTTAAGTTGTCCACCACCGTCATTTAAATCAAAACTGTAATTAGAATTGTTTCTAGTGTAATTAGCATTAAGAGATTTGTCTCCATCCATGTCTGCATAAGCACCTATTGAAAAAGGTCCCTTATCATAAGTAAACTCAGCACCTATATTTTTATCTAATATATTATCAGCATTTAAAACAGCTTGAAGTTTTCCCTTATCTGCCATCAATGCTTCAAGACCAACAGGTATTTCATAATCACCTACTGATTTTGTTACAGTTGAAATATCTACAGGGTTATTAACCACTGTTACCGGTGGGTTATTGTTTGCGCCACCATTATTATTATTACCACCACCAAACTGCGTATCAGAATTATCACTAGGGTTATTGCCACCCTCTCCTCCAGTATCCCCTGGTCCTGGAGCACTGGTACTATTACCCATAGCAGCACTTTGAGCTTGGTTGGATGCATTGCCCATGTCCATTCCACCACCTCTAAAATTTATTCTACCACCTGCTTTATAGTTTACTCTACCACCAAAGAAATATCCGGCTCTACCACCACTTGCAAAACCAAAATCAGACCCATAACCATAATCAGATTCTTGTTGAGTAGTCGGTCCTGAATCGCCTTGAAAATTATTATCGCTACTACGTATAGTACCTGCACCACTTATATCTATACCCTGTCCAGCTCCACCACCAGGAGTCCCATCAGGAGTGTAGTATGCAGCATCTTCTGCTTTTTTTATATTGGCTTTAACTGCTTCAACATCAACTATATCCGCAGCAGCTTTCTTTTCTTTTTTCTTAGTAATATACCTACCGACAACAGTATCTTTTTTCTTTTTCTTTTTCTTTTTTTGTTCTTCATCATCTTCGTAAATAATATTTGTTTTATCAGTTGCTGTACCTAATACACTTTTTTCTGATGCATCAAGAGCACCTAATCTATCAATTAAATTTGAACCTGGTCCTTTGTAATTAGGATTGTTTCTAGCAGCTTCAATTTGAGAAGCACTTAGATTATATTTACTACCTAAAGTATTTTCTATTGTACCTCTTCGTTTACTAAATGTATCAGCATCTATTTTGGATGCATTATATCCTGCCATAATATTCTCAGCTGTATTATAATCACCTTGTCCTTGAACAATTTGTCCAATGTCATTAACCCTTACACCCTGACCAGCTAATTCATTTTCAAATATTGCTCTTCTATTAGTTGGCAACATGTCACCTAAATATTCCAAACCTTTTTTAGCCAGACCCACACCAGGTATAAAATTAATACCTTGTGATAGCATTTTTTGAAAGTTGGATTGTGGTTTACCATCATATGCAGCATTTTCTTGAAATTCTTGATTATCTATAGAAGTTTGATAAGGTCTATTTATAGCAGTTTGATAACGACTATCATCGTAATTTTGATTTGATATAGTGTTAGGGTCAGGGTTGTAAACACTAAAACCATCATTACCTCCACCAGTAAACGCACTTGTATTTGTTATACCTCCATTTACAGGCATGTTGGTCAGTGGTTCTGGTATAGGTAATTCATAAGGGTTCTGTAAATATTTTTGTTTAGGTACGTATTTTAAACCCGCGTCTCTTATCTCTTGGTCAGTAGCCATTATCTCATCCCTCCTGGTGCAATATCTAATCTAAATGTGCCTAGTTTCCAATTTTTTCCAGTGCCTGTGTTGGATACTTTTAATGCAATTGATCTAGCTCTAAGTCTAGTACTTTTAAAATTTGTAGTTTCGGTCGATGTAAAATTTGTAGTTGTTGCAGCGGTATTAGGATAGTTTCTTGTTGTAAAACTAACTTCAGTATCACCTGTCTGTTCTATAAAATCTGGTATAAACCTGCTTATTCTCATCATATATTCACCATCCCCTCTAAGATCAGGGGTCCCTACCGCTTGACCTGTATTACTTCTTTTTTGAGTAATGTCAAAATCACCTGAAAGAATGTTAGCATTGATAGCAGTAATAGCATTGCCGGCATTAACTTGATCGGTCCCTGTTTCGTGTTGATAGTATATACTACTTCCGTCTACGTTTCCAGTGACATCATAAGAGGTATTATCATTAGGGCTATAAAGTGTTGCATGAGGTTTTTCGTATACAGCAGAATCTACCCAAGCAGATCTGTTTAAAGATCCTGTTGTCCAAATAGGTCTTTGAGTTGTAGAATCTGCATAATTATAGCTAACCACTCTATCAACCGAAGCAGACGAAGCTGAACAGTAGAACCAATTTATTTCTCCAAAAAGATTATTAATGCCTGCATTAATTAAATCTCTTGCTACAAAATTAACACCAAGTCCGGGATCTACAGAGTAAACAAAATCCTCTACTAGACAAGGCATAGATCTCAACTGACCACTATAATTAAAAAAACCGTTGTCTGACATCCAATAAGCTGAGCCATCAACTTCAATACAAGCATTTTTACCAATCAACCCACAGTTAGTCCCTGCTTGTTGAAATGCAAAAGTAAAAGGTTGGCCCACAAATTGCATTAAAAATAATGAAGTATCGGTCCATACATAGATAGCATCTCTACCTTTAATAGCAGACATGATTCTAGATCCTGCAGCAAGTCTTTGAGTGCCCGCTGTATTTTCTGCTTTTACAGTATACTCATTAATATTTTCTTGGTCCGAGAATCTAATAAACATATCATCTTGTGTAGTTTTATCTCCAATAGTTGTTTCTGTCCCAAAAAATACTAAGTGTCTGTCTGGTGTTGATACTACCATGTGACGTGATGCAGTTGGTGCACCTGAAATAATAGTTGCCCTAGTATTAAAAGAATTTGCTGCTGAAGCATCCCATTCAAAACATTCTCCGTTATAAATAAGAGCAATTAATTTTGTACCAAAATTATCAAGAACCCATAAACCAGGGTTAAGTGTGAACTGTGTAGTTGATGAAGCTTGACCCCATCCATTAAAATTTGTAATATTTGTAATAACAGCATTTTGAGAATGTGTTGTTTTTGTTGTACCATTTACACCTCTAGCACCGCCGCTTAAAGTATTTGTCCCTGTGTTATTGGCTGTATAAGATATATCTTCTGTACCTATTCTTATTGTCCCCGATGCCGGAAACGCGTTTGAACTAGCAAGAACAATGTTAGTTGTTGTTGTATCCGTTAATGCAGTTGCAAGAGTATTGGTTGCGGCCCCATTTGTGGTACCACCAAACAAACCTGAACTCCAACCAAAACCTGATTCTTGTGTAGAAGGCCCTACGTTATAATAACATAGGACAGAAGCGGAACCAGCATTAGTCACAGGCGTGCCGGCTTCGTTAGTAGCCATTGTAATTGTAAATGTTGTAGAACTTGGTGTAGAAGTCACCATAAATTTTTCATCTTCAAATGTGGCGTTTGTAAAAGTAGATCCAGATAAACCAGAAACAGCATCAAATAATACTATATCATTATCTAGCAAACCATGATCAGATGAAACAGTTATCGTGACTGTTGATGATCCTGCTGTACTTGTAAAATTTGCGCCAGTAATTGTAGTTCTTATAGGGTGGATATCATAGAATTCACCATCTGAAAAAACATAAAGAATCCTGTTAGTGCCAATTGCAGAATACTTTATACCTATATTATCGTCCCAGTTATGTATAGCTCTTGCGGCACCAGTTAGTTTCTCTGTGCCTAATTGTTCCCAACCGCCTATTTTTTCAGGAGAACCGTATCTAAAACGTACATTGTCACCGTCAAACCATTGCCCTTCGGCACCTGTTTCGGTAACTTGTTTATTAAATCCTGGTGCAAAGCCTAATTTTTGTAGCATAATATACCACTATATATGCTTTTTATTTTTTTGTCAGTATTATATTCCAATCTAATTTATTAAGTAAATCGTCAAATAAAACATCTTTAATATTGTATTTTTCTATGTATTTATTCATCTCTAATATGTCAAGTATAATCCAATGGGTGGTTGTTTCAAAAACCATTTTATCTGCATTAGAATTTGTGTTACCTGTTTTTTCTAGTTTTTTATCATCTATTTTAGACATCCCACGTACATCAAATTTAAATATTTGATTAGACTTATCTTTTAACATTCCTTGTACATGCCATGATTCTGGTTTATTTGGATAAGTAATATCTTTTAAACATTCTTTAACAAATCTTTTAAGTATGGACATTCTATGTTATTTTTTAAACCAAGAAGGGAGACCTAAATGTGGACGCTTGTCAAACATATTATTTTTAGCGCCCGGTGTTTTACGATTGTTATAATGCAAAAATACTTGTACACATTCATTACCTCTAAATTTATTTCGCCAATGCTCTAATTCACATCCAGAATAGACTAACATATCCCCTGGTTTTAAATCTACTTTAATTCCTTTTTTATCAGTTTCCCCAGATGGCTCTAAATAGATTGGCCAATCATCACCACCAAGATTCATAGTAGTTGATATCTCACAACTAAATCTATCTTTGTGTCTTTTAAGTTCATCACCTTTTTTATAAATTCTTGCATAAGTATAAGCTGGATATAGTTTTAGTCCTGTTACCTTTTCCATTTTTGGCTGGCATTTAAGCATTAAAGTTTCCATAGCTATATTAGAATATTGACTATAAGTATGTGGTATTTGTTCATCCTGTCCTTCATAGTATCCTATAATATTTTCAAAGGGTGATATGTATCTTGTAGCTCTACACGTATCATAAACTTGTTTTTGCATACTAAAATAATTTGCAATAAAAATTGCAAGGTCCTTGTCTATTACATTTCGTATTACTATATATTTATTTTTTTTAAAACTCATATTAAAAATAATTAAAATTAATTGTTATTCTTCTTTTTTCATTATTACAGATAGAACTACTATGTTTTTTACTAGGGTCAAAAAAAACAGCTCTGTTTGCTTTAGGTAAAACTTTCTTGTCTCCAAAATAAGTCTCACCATTATTATCATTTATATAAAACAAGCAACCTTTATGTTTATATTTAAAATCAGTGTGGTCTTTATTTTTTCTTTTTTCTTTTTCACTTACATATAAATTTCCTTTTATTCTTAGTAAAGATTTACATTCTATTTTATTTAAAAAATTTTTAAATAAATAAAAAAAATTACTTTTTATATCCATAGAGTTATAAAAAAGATGAGTAAAATAAAAATTATTAGTATCTTTTTCATCTGTTATATAATCATTAAAATACCAAGGGAAGTCATCACCCATTAAAATATTTTTTATGTTTTCAAATTCATCATTTGTTAAAAAATTATCTACTATTTTCATTGTTTTATAAATCTTAAATTGCCAGAAATTGTATGTTGATTTGATGTTTTTAAAACCATGTGTTCTAAAAAACTAGGGAATAAAATAATTTGTCCTTCTTTACAAAATGGTTGAAATGTCTTAGCATACATATACGAAATATTAGGAAAGGGTTCTATAAAATTTCTACTAGGATTAAAAAACAAAGTTTTACCACCTTTTTCTTCTACCTTTTTATAGATTATAAATGAAAAATCTGACCGTATGTGTATATGTGGTTCTTGAAAATCTTTATTTTTATATATGTTTTCCCAAATATTAATCAAAACAATTTTAAATTCTTCTTGTTGTTTTTCTTCAAAAAGTTTTACTATTAAGTTTAACAAGTAAGACAAAGAATTTTTGTCAATAATATTTTGTATATCTTCATTTAAATTTTTTTTGTATGATGAAGATATATCAGAAACCCATGTTTTTTCTAATTTAGAATTTTTTAATTTAATTTTTTTTAAATTAATTTTACCAATATAAATGGGTATTTCAAATAAATTTACAATCATAAACTTTATTTTTTCATTTACCAAAAACCCCATTAGGTATAGCTTGTATATTCCAATGTATAAATCTAAAAGGTTCTTTACCATAATCTACTGAAAATTCGTGTTCCAAGTATCCTGGAAATATAATTAATGTTCCTGGTGTAGGTTTAAAATGAATAAGCTCACTACCAATTAATATTTTTTTTTCATCTTTCATTTTTAATTTTGTAGCTCTAGCACCGGTCCTGGGTTCGTGAAATACAGGATAAGATGTTTTGTCACTACACTTTAAAAAATAAAAACCTGACACATGTTGATTCCAATGTACATGTGCTGAATGATGACCACCACCTTTTTTAGCAAACTCTTGTACCCACATCTCACTAAACATAGTTGTATATTGTTGCATATCAAAACCCTGCCAATCTAGAAAATCCCATGATTTTTGTCCTACATAGTTTCTAAAATCTAAAAAATTATTATCTAAAGTAAGGGGCGTGGAGTGATAAGAGATTCCAAAATCTCCAAATTTATCAATATGTGATTTTTTTTTTTTACGAGATTCTTTAATATATTTGTTGGAAGCTTTATTTAATGATTGTATAAACTCTGGTTTATGCTCTATCCATATAGGTGTCTGAAAATAACTATGGGCTTTCATCATACAAATCGGTTCCCTAAATTCCACATTACCAAAGAATATCTAGTTCCTTTTGTTACTGGTTTTACTCTATGCCACATAAATGAAGGAAATACAATAATAGATCCTTTTGGTAGTATCTCTTTACATTGTTTTAAATGATGTAACTCATTTCTCATAGGTGGCTCATAATCTCTAAAATCAAATTCTAATTCCCCTCCTGTATATTCTGATCCATCAGTCAGTTGACATGTCATAGATAGTTTTCTAATTTTATTTTTATTTGGGTTTTCTGTAAAAGGAAATTCATCACAATGCCAATCATAGTATTGTCCTAGTTTATATTTCGTAAATTGACATGTTTGAGACCAATCGGTTTGAAAATTCCACCCTGCCTTTACATTTGCTTCTACAACATAAGGCTGTACTTCTTTATATATCCACTGTTCGTCTAGCCAAACAACATTAGATTTTCTTTTTCTTTGTGAGGTTTTAATTTGTGCATCTGAAAAATTTTTTGTGTCTTTAAATCCTCCTACTTTAGCTACATATTCTTTTTTATTTAAAGCATGTTGAATTACATCATCACAAAACCGAGGAGTTAAAGCTGACTTAAAATACCAGTAGTTATTTTCTAAATTCATGCGCCTTTATTTTTTTAATACTTTCTTATACATAAAAAAATAAATATAAACTATTCTAAATAAAAATCAATAACTAGTTGGATTTATTCACCCAAGAAGTACCATTCCAATCGTATTTAATTAAGTCAATACCTACATCAGTAGGTTTATCATTAGATTTAGACATTTCCCAACCTTTGTTATTATTAGATTGATAAAGTTCCTCATTCCAAGAAATTCTGTATGTGATTATAGAATCACCAGATCCTTCTGAAATAATTGATGGGTATGTTATAGGTGCTTGCCATCTAGCTTCAGAAATATTTTTAGTCCAAGAATTATATGGTTGTACATTCCAAAATATATTATTAGTAGAATCATAAGTTCCACCTATGTATGCATAGTTACCTCTAAATGGTGTACCATTTTCTAAATGTTTATTTTCTTTAGTGTTGTAAGATGTTTTAATCCATTTATTTGCAGGCCAATTGTTGTGTGTTTCTAAATGAGTTTGACCAATAGATTCTATTTCTACTCCTTCAGAATTTTCAGTGTAGGAATCTTCCATGTAGAGTACATTTAAAACTAATCCATTATCATCTATTTTAGCAAAGTGTGCCATATTATTTTACTTCCTTCATTATTGAAATTTATACCTTATCACAACTTTTCCAGAACCACCGTTTCCACCTTGTGATCCTCCAGTAGCACCGCCACCACCACCGCCGCCACCGCCACGATTTGTTGCTCCAGCTCCTCCTGGTGTAGGTGCGTATGGACTTCCTGCTCCACCAGATCCGCATGGACTTGCTGCTCCACCAGTGCAATCATCTGCTCCACCACCGCCACCACCACTATATCCTACAGGTGATGCTGTAATTGAATTAGCTATTCCATTTCCACCTCTTCCACCAGTAGATCCTGATGCATTAAGACCTGAACCACAAATTCCACCGCCGCCACCGCCGCCTAAAGAATCTGCATTACCACCTCGACTTCCTTGTGAGGGACTTACTGGAGGAGCATTACCTGGTGCAAATCCTCCATATGGATAAGCTCCACCTCCGCCAGATCCACCATCTCCACCGCATTTTGATACTTCTCCACTTCCACCTTGTCCACCACCTGTTGATGTTATTGATGAAAATGACGATGGTCCACCTTGACTTGCTCTTCCACTTGAAACACCATTGCCGCCACCACCAACAGTTATTGGATAACCTTGGGCAGATACCGGAAGAGCGGCAACTCCATTTGTAGCGGGACCGCCTGTATAACATGCGCCAGAAGAACCTCTAAATCCTCCACCACCGCCACCGCCGGCATTATTAAATCCTGCACCGCCGCCTCCAGCGACAACTATATAATCTACAGTATTTGAACCCGCTGCATTACCAGCAGAAGATACACAAAATGTTCCTGGACTATTAAATACATGAATTTTAAAATTACCAGAAGTTGATACACTTCCACCACTTGCTGTTACAAATGCTGCATTTGTGGCACATCTAAAATCTCCCATTGTAATTTGACCTGAACTTGGAATAGGTCCGTTAGGTGCTGGTGAACCTGAAGGCACATTTGCCCCACCTGCATAATATTCTGATATTGAGATAGGATTTGATCCACCAAATTCAGTTTGAATTTGTGATAATTTAGGGTTAGCTGGTACAGCCATTTATTAACCCTCCTTTTTTGTTAAGCTCTCAACTTTATCCTGTAATTGTTTCACTGCTTCGATTAACAAACAAGTTAGTCTATCATACTTAACTGCTTTAATGCCGTCTGGTCTTTGACCAACTGCTTCTGGTAAAACTTTTTCCACTTCTTGAGCTATAACACCTACATCTCTTTTTCTAACAAAGTAACCATCTTCGCCACCTCTTTGATCTATGTAAGATTTTTTCCAATCAAATAAAACTCCGTTTAATTTTTTTACAGCGTCTAGTGCATTTGGGATATTTACAATATTTTCTTTAAGTGCAACGTCAGAAGAATAAAAAGCAGTTACATCATTAGTAGCTCTTATTTCTCCAGTTGTTCCTGAAGCAGCAGTTCCTACTCCGAAAGAGTCCACTTGTGTATCTTCAAATTCTACGTTACTTGCTGTACCTAGTCCTAAAGAAGTTCTAGCAGTAGCGCCACTTTCTGCAACCCAAGTTGAACCGTTACCAACAATTATATTACTGTCAGTTTTTGCTAAACCACCAATTGCCGTTAAATCTGCGTCGTAAGCTTGGACATTACTTCCAATAGCTACACCAAGAGAAGTCCTAGCAGTAGAGCCGCTTTCTGCAACCCAAGTTGATCCATTACCAACAATTATATTACTGTCAGTTTTTGCTAAACCACCTATTGCCGTTAGATCTGCATCATAAGCTTGAACATCAGTTCCAACAACTAAACCAGAAAAATTATCGTTAATTTGATAAAGACCTGTATTTGTTGCAACACCATCAAGGTAAATAATTTTGTATCCTTTGTCTGTAGCTGAAAAAGTAACGGTTGCTCCTGAACCAGATACAGCTTTTAATTGTACTGTGTAAGCACCCGATGTACCATTTTTAATAATGTAAAAATTTTCTGTAAGTAAAGGAAAAGCTATAATTCTGTTTCCAGTTATTGATCCTGTTAATTCGATAACTCTTTGTTGAGCAGTACCTGTTAAAGCACCATCTGCAATAGTTAAAGTTGTAGTTCCTGCGCCACCTGCAGTAGAAACTTCTAGAACACCACCTGTAAGTTGTTCAATTAAACTTAAATTTGCGTTAGTTTTTGTTCCCCAAGTACCGGCGTTTTCACCAGTTGCCATTAACTCTAAACCAAGATCTGTAAATGTTGATGCCATAATTTTGTTCTCCTAAGCTACATGTGTTACATTTGTATATGACGTATTACCTGTTATGTCAATATTTTTATACCCTATTATACTTAAGTTTCCAACACTAGATGTTGTCGATAACCCAGTTAAACCCATTACATCATTAGGTAAAATTGAACCTACTGCAGATGAAGAAGAAACCCCTGTTAATGGAACCCCTATTTCAGGGACAAGTGAACCTACTGAAGAAGTTATTTCTAATCCTGTTAGTGCAGCTATTTCTGTATTGGTAGCCTCTACTTCTCCAACACTAGATGTTGTTGATATTCCTGTTAACCCCATTACATCCGCAGGTGAAATTGAACCCACAGAAGATGTAGTAGAAACCCCAGTTAAATTAATACCTATTCCAGCTACTACAGAACCAACACTAGATGTTGTTGATAATCCTGTTAACCCCATTACATCTGAAGGACTTAAAGCACCCACAGAAGATGTTGAACTAACACCTGTTAATGGAACTCCTATTCCAACTACTAAAGAACCTACAGAAGATGTTGAACTTAATCCAGTAGGTTGAACTAATTTATTAAATGAATCTCCGTAAGGTTCTTCACCCCAACCATTTCTACCCCAACCAACTAATGTTCCCGCATTATCAAAAGTTCCAAGTTCTGTTTGAGATTGTAGACCTGTTAAAGATATAGTAGAATTTATCCCAAGAGGTAATGATCCAACTGAAGATGTAGTAGGTAAACCTGTTAATGATATGACAATAAGTTCAGTAGCTGTAACGGTACCTACACTAGAAGTGGTAGATTGTCCGCTTAAAGTTATCTCTATAGGGCCTTGGTCTCCCCATTCATTAGTGCCCCATGCCCACATTCCATAAGTGTTGTCGTCAACAGTATTTGCTTGTCCACCCATTCCTGAGTGATATTGACAATAATAATAAAGAGTAGGTGCATTGTTTGCTACAACAATTTGAGTATAAGCTCCAGCTTGACCTGGTGTGCCGTTATAAGTTACACCGGTTGTATATTCAGAACCACCGCCATGTGTTCCGTTACTTGTTGTAGAAAGTTTTAAGGGGTGACCATTATTTGTGTTATCAGATTGGTCAAACTTATATGTGCCATTTTCAGCAATATTTATTGTAGCTTGTAAAACCCCATCAAGATAATATCTATTACCAGCACCCGGGTTATCTACCGTTACTGTGAAAGTTCTAGTAACGGACATCCGTCGTTACCTCTACGCTATACGAAGGATTGCGTTCGATGCGTCTGCTACTGGAAATTGAATTGTAAAAGTTCCACTTGATACAGTTTTGTCTCCACCAAATGCAATTGCGCAAACTGCTGGATCACCACTTGCTGTTTCATTAAATATTAAACAACCGTTAGCTGTAAATGATGCTGATGTAAAAGATACATCTGCAAAATCACAACACGCTGTATCACCTGATAAAGCTGGTGTTACATTTGTTAATGCTGCACCTTTAGTAGTATAACCATTACCATTAGCTACTTCGTTAGATGATGTATAAGCTGTAGTTGATTTATTTAGTGTCGCTGAACTTGTGTATAGAGCTAAATTAAAAGTGTTTCCACCTTGTGTAAAATTGTGGATTGCTCTTAGTGCTTCTGTTTTAAATGTATTACATACTGCTGATGTTATTGCCATAATTTTTATCTCCTAGTTTACGGTGAAGGTGATTTGACTTGTATCCTAACAGTACCGTCAGTGTAATCGTCTCTTCTTCTTCTCCCAATTTGCATTCCTGCAAACTGTTGTATTGAAGTTTTATACTTATTCTCATACAATGTCAACATCTCCATAGGACCTTTTAAGAACCCAAATGCTTCTGCTAAACACGCATATAAAAGTCCTTGTGGGAAGTAATTACTTAGATATGTTGTCGTATTACTGGCTGATAATCCTGTTGTTTGTTTATTATAATATATTCTAAATAGATAAGCTGCGTCTGGTGTAGGTGCTATATATAGACCGCCAGAGGTAGTATCAGTTAAACCCGTAGCTCCACCAAACATAGCATAATATTTTGGAAAACCGGTTACATCTTGTGCAGTTAAATCACCTTCTGGTCCTGTCAATCTATCGGTATATTCAGATAAATATGTTTGATCTTTTTTCTCTAACCAACTACCCGTACCTGTAGTGTTTGCTGTTGAATTAAATACTTCAACACCTCTAATAAATAAAGCACCGGCTGGAGAATTAATTGTATTATCATCTGCAACTAAAGTACCTTCTTGTACAAATCTATCAGAGTCCATAGGAAGCTCTATGTTAATTCTATGTTCTGCTTGCATAATAAAATTATCTATTACTGCTTGAGTAAATACAGAATCATCAACTTCAGTGTAATCTCTAATTGTTGTTGTAAGTGTTGCGTATGTATATGACATAATTAAGCTCTATCATTTATTGGGCCGTATGTACACTGTAAACCACCACCTGATACATCACCATCTACAACTCCTCCACCATCTAGACTTATTGTAAAACTATTTTCTTCAGTAATAGTAGTATTAGCGTCATTAACAAAAGTTGTTTGTACCATAGTTGCTTCCCAACCACCAAATATTTTAGCTCCAGAAGAATGAGAACTGGCTGTTGTTGGTGCAGGAGATTGCCCTCTAAAAGAAGCAGAAGTCCCTCTTTGTTCAATTGTAAATGTATTAGTTCCACGATTTATGGAACTAAATTTAATTGTCTCATTTTCATACATACCTGTTTCGCTATTAATTTTTTCAATAACAAAATAACCTGAATTAGGAAACCATTGAGAATCTGCTACAGTAATTGAAGTTGCTGTTTCTGTAATATCTGCTGTAAGTGTGGTCGATAATTCTATTTCTACAATAGGGACATTATTAGGAAAAGTTGGACTATCCACAGGAGTTTTAAGATCTCTAAATCTTACAATATCTCCATTTACTAACTTACTGTTAGCAGCATTAACAGTTAAAATTTTAGAAGCGTCAGGAACAGAAAAAGGATTGTTTGGTAAAAAATCTTCTGTTGCAAATTCTGTTCTTGCAGGTCTTGCTCTCTGTAAAGCTTGTGGATCTGCATTAGTTGGTTTAGGTTGTAGCTGTGGTTGTTTAGGTTCATACTCTGAGTTATGTACTAACGCACCATTCCATTCTCTAACCATTTCATTGTATGGAAAAGCAAGACCAGATCTATCTGATATCGCTAAAGCATATCTACCTTGCGAAAAACTACTCATTAGGCGATACCTGGAAAGTATATTTTAGGTGATATATAAGTTGAGTTAGAAGAACCATCTTCAGACTCAGCTCTTTTTAATTCATCTTCGTATAATAATTTTAATCCTTGTTCTCTTTGTGGTGCATACTTAGTAGATAAATAAAAAGCTAAACCAGCAATCATACAAGGTACAAATCTGTAAGGTACATCTGTTGCATTAGT
>Ga0209535_1001821_pt1 | contig 14152 bp, 16 predicted proteins | sample LinPmetageLP28_FD_184041 | JGI IMG/M metagenome (GOLD analysis project Ga0209535, IMG submission 184041) | Marine viral communities from the Pacific Ocean - LP-28 (SPAdes) (version 2) | ecosystem: Environmental > Aquatic > Marine > Oceanic | place: Pacific Ocean | collected 2009-08-22 | reverse complement strand
CTTGGCAGTGACGATTGCTTCTGGACGAAGAATCTTCCTACCGTATAGATGCATACCACGAACAATGTCAGCAAAGCTGTCAGGGTCACGATATGTTTCTGTCTTGTTGATCTGCTCTGCAGTTGCAATAGCAGAATCATGTCCAGCAACTATAACACCAAAATCAGTATTCTGGTTAGCTGAACCTGTAGTGCCGGGGCCAGTGCCTACTGCTGGAAGATTACTTGAAGAATATACACGGAAGCCGTGGAAGTTATTCAAAGTAAGACCATTACGTAGTCCACCTGATTCACCGAAGTCTGCGTTAAAAAGACGAGAGTCTTCATCACGTAGAATTTCCATGAATACTGGATCAACAACAATCCACCGTCCAGCTTTATCAACTTGCTGTTGATCAAGAAGACGAGCCATACGAGCCACAACCATTGCTGGTGAAGCTACCCCTGTTGAAAGTGCTGTTGCACCGGGTAAACGAGCAGCTAGTGGGATCGAATGATCGCCAGCAGAGCTAGTTGTAATATTACCAAATGAGTCTTTGCGGAGCTTCATAGAAGTCAACAATTCATCTGTACCTGCAGTTGCTACTGCTACACTACCATTAACCTGATCATTAACAGTGTCTGCATTTGTGTGTAAAGCAGACTGTTTAAAACCAGATAGGTAACCTAGAACTTCTTGGTCATGTTGATCAGCTAAACGGAAAGCTGCCCGGTTAGTTGCCATGTCCATGAAATTAACATGTGAGTGAGCTTCTTCAATATCGTCGATCTTAAAGGCAAAATAGTTAGCCTTATCAACGACTAATGAAAAATCTTCATCATCAAGGTCTTGTGCATTGATAGTAGTGCCTCTGGCATATGCCGAAACACTGACCTCAGGTTCTTTGATAATTTTTACTGTATCACCTTGGGCAGAAATCTCCCCAAAATAATCAGAGTTTGTTATGTCTCCACAAACGGTAGACTTACGGAATGCAAGCTGTACCTTTTTGGAGTAGATTATGGAACTGAAATTACCGTTTGGTAAGTTACCATGACCTGCTGCGGTTGTAAAAGCCATTGGAAATCCTCCTGTATATTATTGCTTGGCTTTGCTTCAAGCTAAACATGACAGTAGAGGCTGAAGTTTTTCTAGGGTGCAATAAAACTAAGGTCGGCCAACCTTAGAACTACTGGGCCTGTACTTATTCAGGTAGTTCTTCTTTGTGTTTAGACTTTTGTAGATAGGTTACAATGTAAGAGGTAGTCTATAGAGAGGCTCTTATTTACTGTAGCCTATAGTTATATTGACAAATTGTATATTGTCAACAGTTATTATCTAGCTTTACCAGATAAATCGTAAATAAATTTACCAGAACGCATTGCTTTATTTATGTTATCTTGTTGTTCATCAAACTCTTCAATAGACATTCTAGCTACATCTGATTCTTTTATTGACCCACTAGTTTCTTCTGCATCTAGTTGAGTCTTTGTTCCTTTTTTAATTCCTTTAGCTGCAGCTTTACGTTTAGCTGCATAGTCACTCTTAGTTAATCCATTGTCAACTTTGTATAAATCTATTACACGGATTACTGAGTCAGCATCATCGGAGTTTTCATATAATGCATTTTGAACCCACTTAGGTTGTGCATCAACCCAATCGTGAAACTCATCTGCTTCACGTAGCTTATCAAAGTCAGTGTGAGCTTTACGTATTGCATCTTCTGCTTTACCTCTGCTTACTTCTTCTTTTTCTTCATCTAGCTTTTGTAAACGAGACTCTGCTTTAGAAAACATTTCCTGTGCTTTTTTAGCTGCAATAGTTTCTACTATGCCAGCTACATCTGGATATTGCCTAGCCCACTCATCAATGTCTTCATCTGATTTAGGTGGAACAATGTTTTCTTTTTCAAGACGTTTTTCTAAACTATTAAATCGTTCTTTCCATTCGTTTTCTTTATCATTAAGATGTCTACGAAGGTCACCGTATCTTTTCTTAAAAGATTTCTCTTCTCTTGATAACGTCTTTTCTTCATCTTCTGTATCGGTCTGTTCTTCTTCAACATTTTTTTCTTCAAGATTATCCTCTTCAGTTTTACCTTCAAGTTCTTGCAATTCTTTTTCTTCTCTTTCAATCCGTTCACGGTTACGGTTATTGTGGTTAGGATTAACGAACCCTGCTGTCTTAGGGGATTCCATAGTTTGTAGTTCAGGCATTTTGTTTCCTTTATGTTGGGGTCAGCCGTAGCTGAGTAGCCTTATCGTTGTCGTTTCTTTTTAGCCATTAAGCCACCTTTATTCATCGGCCCTGCATAGTTACCTCCCCCTGTAGTTGCACCTACATTTGATCCTGCAATCATTCCTGACCCAGATAAATTATAGTCTTCATCATCTTTACCTTTTAAATTTTTAACATCTACACCTGCAGCTTTAGCTTTGGCTTCTGCAGATGCTTGACCAGAAGCAGTACTTGATGAAGCAGAACCAACTCTATTTTGTTGTGCTGCAGTTAAAGAAGCAAATGGGTCTTTATCTCTGTTGTTCTTTTTAGGTTGTTCAATTTTAGTATCTACAACTTTAGGTTTAGATGCAGAAATACCTTGTTCTTTTTCAAAGGCTGTTTTAAATCTTGATTTTTCTGCAGCAGTTTCAGGGGCTTTATCAAAGCCAAGTCTTTTAAATACAGCATTTGCTTTTTGTATACCAGTAGCAATAACTTCATCTATGGTGTCCATAAATTTACCTTGCTTACCCATGTATTCATCAGCCATTTCATTTAGTCTATTTGCTGCTGTGTCATTACCTCTAGCTGATTCAATAATAGCTCTGGCTCTTATTTCTGATGCAGTTACTAGTGGTTGTGCTTTACCTGCTAAACCTGTTGCAACACCAAGTACAGGACTAACTAAAGAACCTAATGAACCAGCTTTTTGTAAATTTTTCTTTGTACTACTAGTACCATCAATAAGACCTGTAGCCCATGACTCATAGTCTGGATTAAATGTTTCTCCATCTTTACCCCAGTTTTTAAAACCTTCTGGTTGTGTAGTAGGTGGTGGATCATCTGGGCCATCATCTTTAGGTGGCTTAGGTGTAGGTGTAGGTTCAGGTGCAGGAGCTTGCTCACCCATAGGATTTACTCTAGTAAATCCCGGAGGTATAACTGTACCGGGTGGGTTTATCTTACCGTCTATAAACATAAAGTACATAGTTTGATTAGTAGTTTTATTTATATACTGCACAGACTGCATACCTGAAGATATAACTGGTGGAGTAAATGCTGCTGGTGTAGTACTAACGTCACCACCGGGAGCCATATACATTGTAGGTTTTTCTACTACCCCACCTCTATTCATCATAGGTGTTTCTTGAGTAACTGCAGACATTTCTTCTTGAATTATTTGTTGTAATTCTTCATCAGAAATACCAGAGGCATCATTCATAGGCATTGGCTCTCCACCTATTCTACCACCTTCTTCCATATCTTGCAAGCCTGTTTTTGCTTTTGTACGTAAATTTTCAAAAAACTTTACCCCATAGTACCTTACGACATCAGCAGGTACTACATATTCTCCCTCAGATAGTTGGGCAGGTATGTCATCTCTAACTTCTTCAGCTAGTGATCCGGGTGGTATTTCATTGCCTGATACAGGGTCTTGAGTCATTCCATCGTCTGCAATGCCCCCCTCTTCAAACATCATTTCTGTTTGTCTAACCATGTTACTTACTGAGCCTCCTTCGGCAAGTCTTAATTGTGTGTTTTTAGGCAGATTAAAATTTGTTATATCTATTTCTAACGCAGTCTCACCAGATATAAACTCTATACCATCTGGGTTTTTATTTTTAAAAGTAATTTGTCCATTAGTTTCTGAATTTAAACTTTTTAAAACTTTTTGTAAACTATCAGTATAAGTATCTTTAGTAGGTTTGTCACCAAGACTATGTGCTTTGCTTATATCTTTATTAGGTGGTACATAAATTTTATTTGTACCAGTTCTTTTTGCATCTTTTATTACAGCTAATAATCCTACTTTAACTGACTCACTTAATTTTATTGGAACCATAGCATTAAATTCATCTTCATAACTAGGGTCTTTAAAACTTTGTGTAAAGTCTGAACGAGTGCCACTACTTGTAGCAGTAGGTTTATTTCTTTTTAAATCTATTTTTATTAATATAAAATCATAAACAACATTAGCTAATAAATTATCTATAGGTTCTAATTCAGGTAAATTTCTCCTTTCTAAAGCAGATTGTTTTAGACCATATTTTTTTTGGAGTTCTTGACTTATATCAAAGTATGCTCCACCTACATCATTTATGTTATCTGTATAAACATCCATGTAAGTTTTTTTATATTTAGCTAAGTCTTCTATTATTTCTTTTGTAGCTTCTGTAACAAACTCTGTTTGTGTTTCATAATCATTTACATCATTAAAATCAAGATCATATTTATCTTTAGCATATTTTAAAAATCTAGGATTAAAATTTGAAATAGAAGATGCAACGTATTCATCTACAAGACTAACAACTTCTTTTTGATAATAATTAAGAAAAGTAAATTCTTTTGCTGATTCTGGGTTATTTCTTCTATAACCTTCTCTAGTAGCTATCTCATTATTTTGTACTGGGCCACTTTGAATTTCTTCTAGGATAAATATATTTTTGCTATTATCATCAACTTCATAAGTACCTCTTGCATGTGCAACAACAGCAGGATCAGTCCATTCTGTTTCAGAAATATCATAGGTATTACCCTTAGGATTTTTATTAGTTATTACAAACTCTCTGTAACCATTTATATCGCCTATTTTTCTACGATTTACTTTAAGGTCTTTCGTTAGCTCCTCTCTTATATTTTCCTCAAGTACCCTTCGTCTTGCTGGACGTTGGACATTTGAATAAAATAGTTCCATTTCTTCTCTTACTCTTCGTTCTATTTCAGCTTTAGTTTTTTCTGGATCAGGGTCTATTGTAAGATATTTTACTCTTTGAGTTGTTTTCCATCTACCCTCCCTACCTGTATTTTTTGTAATAGATAATTTTGGAGTTTGTTCGTTTACTAAATCTGTTATTTCAGCTTTAGTATATTTCTTATCTGGTTCAATAATATCAAGTAACCCTGACCAATATAATTCTGTTTTGTTTACATTAGAAGCTCTTTTATTTAAAAAAGCTGTAATGCTTGAACCTTTCATTCCATCTTTACCTATAGGTAAATTTTCTATAGAAGAAACAATAGGGCTGTAAAAATCTGTTTGTTGGGCTATACTTTTATCTTTATCTTTAAAAAGTGGACTAACTTCTTTTTTAGGTTTAGTATTAGGAAAATCTGGCGGTGCAAATTTTAAAATTTCTTCTGGGGTAGTATCTAAATTAAAAGTTTTTACTTCCTCTAAAAGTGATGCATCTTTTACAGCAACCTCTTGTAATTTATGTAGTGTACCCTGAAGATTTTCATAGCTTACTGAACGAACATCTTTACCCTGTCTATCGTAATACCCATCTGTACCTTGAAGACCTCTTTGCCTTGCTTTATTAAGAGCTTCACCTTTTAACAATGCAGAATTAAAATCTTTTCTTTTTACCTTAAATAAATGTAGTTGACCCGGTGCTGTTGAAGTACCCCCATATTTTTTTGCATAATGTTGTGCAAAACTAACAGATGAAACAGCTTTTTTTACATTAGTTGCATCTACAACAAATCCATACATTCCATTACCTAGTGGGTTAAGCCCTGTTCCCCCTCTTGATTCTCCTGTTCTAAGTGGGTTGTTAAAATCTGGAAGACCTTCAAAAGTAGCTCCACCATGTATTACATATACATAGTTATCTGAACCTTTATCTACGGTATTTTTTACTGCTTCAGTAACTGCAGGTAAACTTCCAGTTACTTCTGCACCTACCCCTTGTGTAGTAGACTTTTCAGTAGGTGTACCTTTTAAAAACTCTGTGTCTCCACTTAATAAAGCTTTAGTCTGACCAACTGCATCAGCCTTAACTCCACTAGGTATAGCTGCTACACCTGCTTTAATCCCAGTAGTTACACCTTTAGCTGCAGGTATTAATCCCAGTGTAACCATTGCATCTTCAAGTACTGATTCTTTAGCAGAGTTAATTTGATCTGCTGTAGCTTCTTGAGAAGTTACACCATGTAAGTCTTGCAGTCTAGCTTCTAAGTCTTTACCGCCTAAGTCTTTTACACTTTGTTTTACTTGTTGAAAAGCTTCTTTTGTGGTATCAATAGGGCTAGTTACAAACTCTTTAGCTCCTTCATAGATACCAGTGGCTGCACCTTTAAGAAATCCAACCTCATCTTTGTTGATAGCTTTACCTAGTTTTTCTCCAAGACTTTCATAGTCATTATCTAAACCAATAATATTGTCTACAATAAGTTGACCATAGCTCATAGCTTTTTTAGTTTGATCTTTCACATCACCACCTTCACTATAAGTGCCGTGTTCTCTAGTATTAACTAACCACTTAAAAAAATCCATAGGCATTAAATCTTTTATATCATCTAAAAGAGTTTTACCTTTTTCTCCCGGTGGTAAATAATACTCAGATTCGGGGTCGTTGTGCTCTAGTTCTATAGACTTGAGTTCTTCTTCAGTAAACTTTGGTTCAGCCATTTACTTTTTCCCTAAGCTGTTTAAGCCTACGTAATGCAAAGACTTCACCTTGGTATCTCCAAAAATGTTCTACTTGAGTAGCTTGTTCCATTTGAATATGTACAGCAGATATTCTTTGATCTATCTCTTCTTGAAAAGCATCCCAAATATCTTTTTGGTTTACCATCATTTTTAAACTCATTGTACAGGTGCTCCACCAGTATTAGCTGGGAAACCTTGTTCACCCGGCTGGGGTACAGAACCAGTACCTATAGTACCTCCCCCAGTGCCTTGAGTATCTTGAGCCTGAACACCAGCAGGAGCTTGCTGTGGCCCACCTGCCTGTGGTGGTTGTGGATTTTCTTCTTGAAACTTTTTAAGTATTTCACTTTGAACAGCAGCATCTGCCATAGAGTTAGTAAGTTTGTCTGGGTCTAAGTCCATTGACTTTGCAATTTCACGAATGATGTAGTCCATCTTAGCAAATGGTGCAAGTACAGGATTTTGTACAACCCCAAGAAATTGCATTAGTCTTTGACTACGAACTTCATTAGCCATAAGGCTTTCTGTACCACGAGCTTTAACCTCTAAGTCACCTTTAATTTCATCATCAAAATCAAACTGCATATTAAAACTAAAGAAACCTTTAGCTAATGGGCTAAGTAAATAGTCATCTACGTTCTTTACTACATTCCTAATACTACCGTTGGCAGCAGACATGAGCATAGAAATACCAGAAGCAGTACGGCCCACACCCTGTACGCCTGTTTGACCATGAGCAAAAGATGGAAATCCAGTTGATTCATCGGCTAATACCCTTGCTTTGTCGAACATTTGCATGTTCTCGTTACTTACGTTAGGAAACTTAGTGCCAAAAATAGCTTGACCCGGTGCTCCACCTTGTCTACGAAAGACTTTACCGGGGTATACAGATAAGTCTTGCCCCGGAACTAAGTTAGTTTCATCTACTTCTATTAGCATGTTACCAGATAATGCAGCATTATCTACAGCCATTCTCATAAAGCCATTCATTAAAGTTTGTGTATCGTCCATATTCTCAGCAATACCTACACCAAATAATGAGTATGGATTTACTTCATATGGTACTGCATAGTAAGGAATAACAGCAGGAGTAAATGGGTTTATAACTAAACGTAAAATATGATTTTTACAAACCCAGATGTTTACACTAACCTGATCTACATCACTTAGTTGTTCTGGGATATCTACATCATAATCTTTAAGAACATCAGTATCTACATTACCCCAAAACTCAAGAACTTCAAACCGTTCTGCTCTGGAGTTTTGAGACTCATCTTCCATAATGGATTCCCACCATTCTTTTACATAAGACTCACCCATATCTATTGACATATCAATAGCATCAGAACGGAAAAATGGACGGTTCTTTAATGCACGTAATTGACTACGTGACATCTTGTGACGTTCTACAATGTACTCGGCTTCATCCATGTTAGCTGCATCAGGATCAGGATAAAAGTTCCATATAGATACACTAGATGCTTGAGGTACAGTTTTAATTGTAGGTGAGTATTCACCATCGTCACCCCAACTAGGGTATTCTTTATCTACTGCAAACGGCCCTTTCATTACACCAGTACCAAATAAAGCACATTCAAATGCAGCTATACGTAATTGTTTATTGGCGTTAGATTCTTCTAGCTGATCGTGGATTTTCTTTTCCATCTTCTTTGCAGCTACCATTGCAGGATTAAAAGTTACTTGTGTAGGTGTAGTACCTGCACCTTCCTGTAGTTTATCTTCTACTGGCATAAGAGATTTTTCTAGTCCAGCTAATCTTTCTTTTAGTGAGCTAGATGTTTCTCCGGGTTGTAGTGGAGTAAGGCTTTGTCCTTTAGCTTTTTCTAGTTCAGCATTTGTTTCAAACTGTACAGACTCAGCTACACCTTCAGGTAAAGTAGTAGGATCAACAGTAATAGGAAATTTATTATTACCAAATAATACTTCAACTATTTGTCCGTAAGCAGCTAGTGTTTTTGTTTTAGTAACTTTAACAAAGACCTGTGACTTTTCTGTTTCTGTAAATTGTACATCAGGCCCATATAAACCTCTATAGTTTCTATAAGCTTGTATCCACCTATGTTCTTCTGCTTCTCTTGCTGTTGAAGCTTTAGAATATCGTTCTTGTACTAATGCGACGATACCACTAACATTGGAATCCTCACTATCCATACCTATAGACTCTTCTGAGTCCATTGAAACTTCTTCCATTAGTATTTCATCTTCTTCCATTGTTTTTCCTTAATAGCCAAATGTTGGATCACTAGCTTGAAAACCAGAACTACTTATTGGGTTATAATCAAATAAAGAACTTCTTGGTCTAGTCATTACTCCATAACGTAAAGCATCGTATAGGTGATCTTCTGCGTGTGTGTCTACATCTTCTGGATTATTTTTATCTAGTGGAATTGCTGGTAGTTGTGAAATAGTATGAACACAAGTATTAAAGAAAATTAATCTAGGTTCTTCTGTAAACTCGTCTACCTGCAGTCTCCTATGTATTTCGTTTTTACCCGATACACGAGAACCTTTAGACCTATCTGCTGGCCTCCACCTGCAACCTCTAACAATCATTTGTTCTGCTAGACTAGGGCCAGTGTCACCACGATTGTGCCATAAAGATGAATCAAGAACTCCATACCGTATTTTTTCTCCATCTTCAATATCTAGTATCATATCAGCAAGATCAGTGGCAATTACTTTACTTACATATAGTTCTCTGTATACTACTAGTTGTTCTGAAGGGCTTACTGCAATCCATACAACCCCTGTATGTGATCCGTACCCATAGTCACAAGCCCTAAACTTAGCCCAGTTGTTAGGTATTTCAAACGGTTCTACCACATGTATCTGACGGTTAAACTCAGGGAAGGCGGCTCCCTCATTAACATCCCAGTTTCCTTCAAGTAATCGTTTGCGTTGGTGCTCAGGCAAAGATAAAAGATTAGCTTCATACATACCATCTTCGGCTAAATAAGGATTATCGAATAAGGTAGCAGGTATAAACCTACGTTTAAACAGTGGCTCACCTTCTCTGCTATGTCCTTTAGGCCAACATACAACTTCACCTGTGTCTGGGTCTGTAGCCCAAAAAGATTTGTTTGGAGTTTCTGGATCAACAAAAGTTTTTTTTACCCATTGGTGTCCCGGCCCTCCGGGGTTACTTGTAGCCCTCATGTAAAGAGGTAGTCCACTAGCTCTAGTTGTACGTAACCTACTTCTCATGTATGACCAAGGGTAGGGGCTAGGCCATTGTGTTAGCTCATCAAAGCCAATCCAATTAAAAGCTTGGCCCTGATACCTCATAACATCATCATCTCTGTCAAGGTAACTCATCCAAAGTGTTGCACCTGATGGAGCTACCCAAGTCTTATCTCTTTCCATAAACTTAATACCGGGAACTGCTTTAGGATATAGTTGTTTAGATACTGAGATAAGTTCTCTTAATTCTTCTGTGCTACGTCTAACTAGTAACATACTTGCATGTGAGTTACTAAAATACCTTACAGGGTCGGCAACCATAGCATAAGACTTGCCACCGCCAGCACTGCCGCCATATAAGACTTCTTGCTCTGTTGAAGCAAGGAAGTCAGTTTGTGGCCCATCGTTAGGTTGAAAGATAACTTCTTGTTCATACTGCTTCCCTACCCTCTGTGGCACTATCTGTGGACTTGAGATTTCTTCCTCCAAGTCTTTTACCTTCAAGTTTTTCTGCTTTGTGTAACGCCTCTTTGTATTTTTTTGCAAGCTGGCGTTGGTTTGAAGCTTCTTTCTTACGTTTTGACTCAAGTTTAACTCTTTTCATTAGACCTACGTGTGATAAGTACCTGCCTGATTCTTCACTTAACCAAGCAGCTACATCTCTATAGCTATATTGTTTGAGGTATTTTTTAGCTTCTTCAAACAAATCAAGTTCTTCTGCTATAGGTAATAGTATATCACAGTCAGTAGGGTCTTGTCTATAGCCAAATGGAATTATTCTTCCTACCCTTACTACAGGATACCATTCGTAAACCTCCCCTTCTGGAGGGGCAGGTAATGTCCAAGTATTAGTTATCTTCGGCATGTTTTGGGGGTAAAATAAATAATGGGTTAGCTGTTTGTATCTCTACTTTATCTGAAGCTTTAAACCCACCTCTATCTAAGATGTCTTTTGCTGCAGCCATTTTTTCTTTGTTGCCTAAGTCGGTAGGTCTTTCCATAATTTGTTTCATAGAGTAGGCAGCTTTAGTTGCTACAGAAGAAATAAACTTTTTAGTTAGCTCTGCAATTTCACTTTGTAGTGGATTAACAATAGCAGTAGTACCTACAGTAGGTGCATACCCTGCAAGCTTCTTAGCTACGACAGGATCACCTTCTGCTTCTTCAAAAAGAACATCAAGAAACTTTTGTTGTTTCTCTGTAAGGTTACGACTCATGTTACTCTCCTATAGGCTTTGGTTTTCTTCGCAATAGTTTTAGGTTGAGCCACAAACTGCTTACCTGCCTTAGTGCCTTTTCGTTTAGCTCTGGTTGTAGAAGCATATTCAGCATTGCTAAGAGACTTAATAGCTTTAGCAGGTAAATACCGTTCACCAGTTTTAGCACTGGGTTTACCACTCTTAGTCTTCCACTTTTGTTTAGTCCAAGATTTAAGACTTTTTTGACTTTTTGCTAGTGCCATCTGCTTTAGCCTTTGCTGTTTTATTTAAATCTTTATAGTGAAATAATTTTACACTTGTTTTACTATGTGTTTTACCACTGTGTAAAGAGCCATCTTTCATTTTATGAGTACTGCCTTTATGTTCAGTACCATCTTTTTTATAGTGTTTTACACCCTTCATGATTATAAACCTTTCTTAACAACAATTACATTTTGGACTACACTTACGATTTAATACCGCACAAAGTAATCTTTTAAAGTATCTTTTCATGTGTATCCCCCACCTTTTGCTTTATATTGTTTGGCAACCATTTGTGCTTTACGAGCCGACCACTGTCCGGGCTTCCCCCCACTGCTTCCAGCTTTAACGGAAGACACAAGGCGTTTACGCATACTAGGCTTAGTATAATTCCCAGCCGCATTAACGGTAGACTTTTTGGTAGATTTGACCACGAGTTACTCCTATATCTTTTAACTGCATGTCAGTCATATTTTGTAATTGCCATAAGGCTACTTTTTTTTCTTGACTTGTTTGAATAAACTTAACTATTTTCTTAAACATGCACTATCTCCTTTTTGTTGTGCTGGAGATAGTTTTACATATTTTTTACTAAGTGAGTAGCCCTATTCTTTGCATAGCCGTTATCTGTTTGGGTTATAGTATTCTTTAACAGATATTGTAGATTCTATTGTATTAGTAGTTTCAGCATAGAGAACAATCTTGTCTCCTGATTGAATATGCATTTGTGATGCATCTAACAAATTAAAAGCAGAGTTTGCAGCTATGCTATAAACTTTTGCCACATGATTGTATGTAGCAGTAGTTGAGTTATAATGTTGTACTGATATCTTTTTAGCCCCAGCATTATTGTTACTTAGAAATAACATATCTAAAGTAGCACTGTGTTTAGCAGGGCAAGTGTACAGTACAGTAGCATCTGCACCTGCAGAAGTTGCAGCTACAGTTACTGACTCAGTAGTAGTTTTATAGTTTATCATTTATTTTTTCTTTGAAGTTTTCTTTTTAGGTTTCGCAACCCAAGCTTCATTAACGTCAGGAGTAGTAGGGTCATCTGCCACTAGTTGTCCTTTTTCATTACGAGCACGAACCAGTTCTACTTCTTCTTTTGTTTCTTCTTTTATTTTTGGCTCTTCAACTGTTGTATTTAAAATAACTTTAATATCTTCATACTTACAGGAAACTTCTCCATATGGGTCAATTGCAGCCATAACATCACCACGAATAGTTGTGATGATGTTAGGCTCAACCACATACCCTAAAGCTTCAAGCTTTGTTTTATGTGTTGTAAAGTCCATTATTTATTAGCTGCCTTCTTTTTTCTTGCACGTTCTCTTGCACGTTCTACAGCACTAAGTGTACCTTGTTTCTCTTTAGATTTTTTAGCTGCTTCGTTTCCGGGTTTGTTTAAATTAACCTCAGTTTTATTTTCTCTGCTTTTAGACGGTGACACTGGTCTAGCCTTAGGACGTACTGGTGCTTTAGGTCTAGCCTTAGGACGTACTGGTTTCTTTTTATCTGATGCTAAATCAGTAGTATACTTTTTACCTTTCCAAGTAAAAACTTTTCCTGATCCACCAAGAGCTTTCCTTGCAGCAGCAAAAGCTTTTTTAAATGTCATTGTGTCATATTTACCAGCCATGATTATCTTCCTTTTTTCATATGGTTTGTTTGAGACTTAACCATACCACCAAGGTTGTAGGTCATTACTTTCTTTTTAGCCATGCCACCTGCATTCATAAAGCCCATGCTATTACGTACTCCTTTAGGTAAAGATGCTGCACCTTTATTCGGTGCTGTTTTTAAACCACCTTTATTATAACCTTTTTTCTTAGCCATACCACCACCATACATATTAGCTTTCCTTTTATTTTCTGCACGTTTTTTAGCTGCTTCAATAGCACTAAGTGTACCATACTTTTCATCAGCTTTTTTAGCTGCTTCGTTTCCGGGTTTATTTAAACTAGCTTTTGTTTTAGCATCTCTACGTTTAGATGCTGCTGCTGCTCTACCTGCTTCTGTAGTAGGTGCATCTAAAACTTCCTTTAAAGTTTTGTCAGAACCGGGAAGAAGTTCTTCTCGTGTAATCTTTGTTTGTTTAGGTATTGGCTGTACATCACTTACAGAATTTAAATCTTCTGCAAAAGCAGCAATCATTACTTTACCGTTTTTGTCTGTGTAGTAAAGACTACCACCTTTTTTAGCTGCACTAATACTTTTATACTTGCCAGCTTTTTTCTTTTCTGCTGCTGCTGTAGTACCTTTATCTTTTAGTTTTTTATTAATCCACTTTGTTAGTTTACTAGCCATTTGTTTTCCTATCTATGCTATAACGAAATCTACCGTTTCACCGGGTCTGTATTTACTTGAGTTATGTGGATGATAAGCATAAGCAGTTTCCTGTTTATACTCTTCTGATCTTTCCTTCATCATCCGTTCTGTATTCTCTACTCGTTTAATCTTATTAGTAGGGTCAGAGTATTCAGCTACTTCAAAGATAGTATTGTCATGGGTTTGAAATGGTATGACAGGTAATGAAGGTTTTATATCCATTACCATTTAACCTTGTTTGCCCAGTAAGCAGCAGACATCTTACCCTTAGATATATTCTTACTGTGTCTAGCCTTAAAACTTTTTCGTTTAGCTTTCATCTTATCTGTTTCACCTGACTTAGGTTTACCAGCAGTGGAAGCTCCTTGTTCTCCAAACCTGATTAGTTTATACTTGCCACCTTCTGAAGCCATTACGACATGAGACTTAGTAGGGTGGTCAGGAGTTCTCTTAGGTTTATTAACTCCTTTTAACCCCAACCGTTTCATGGTGGCTTTGACTCGTTCAGGTGCAGCCATTACATTATCTC
>Ga0209535_1001819_pt1 | contig 14161 bp, 12 predicted proteins | sample LinPmetageLP28_FD_184041 | JGI IMG/M metagenome (GOLD analysis project Ga0209535, IMG submission 184041) | Marine viral communities from the Pacific Ocean - LP-28 (SPAdes) (version 2) | ecosystem: Environmental > Aquatic > Marine > Oceanic | place: Pacific Ocean | collected 2009-08-22 | reverse complement strand
CAAATTTAATGCAATAAAGTCTGACAGTAAAAATATTTCAACACAAATCTGTTGTACAATCAATATCCAAAACATTTATAATTTAGACAACATGGCTGATTGGATTAAACAACAAAACTTTGATTATGTGTTCTACAATTATCTACACGAAGCAAAAGAATGGAACGTGCAATATTTGCCTGTACATTTAAAGCAAAAAATAATGAAGAAACTTGAGGCATATGATGGCGACTTGTGGCATTACAAACAAATACAGAATGCAATAAACTTTATGATGTCTGCAAACTTGCATTCAGAAGAAATGGATAGCAGTCGTAAGAGGAAAATAAAAATGAGTGATCAGTTTAGAAACGAATCATTTACAGAGATTTTTCCTGAACTGAAAGAACTGGTATGAAAAAAATAACGCCTGCAGAAGGAAATAATACATTTTGTGTTGCCCCATGGGCACACACTTATCTATCACCTACGTCTGAAAGACGGTTGTGTTGTGCATCAACAGAACCTGCACAAAGTTTTGAACAATATATTGATACTGCTGAAGGCACAAACGAATATACTCCTATGTCATTGAATACTTGGTGGAATTCGGATCATCTAAATTCTGTAAGACGTAGATTGTTAGCAGGTGAAGAAATAGAAGAATGCCAAGTTTGTAATGATAAAATTTTACATACCACAGTATACCGAGACCATTTTAACAATATGTTTAAAGACCTTATTAAAGAAGCTTATGAAAGAACAAATGAAGATGGTAGTACTGATATGCCTGTTGTATCATTTGATTATAGATTTACTAACTTATGTAATTTTATGTGTCGTATGTGTGGATCTAATTTATCATCTAGTTGGGAAACAGAAGAACGCAAATATATCGAAGACTTTGACAAACGCAGACCATGGGCAACCAAAGAAGTTAAAAAAGCAACTGCTGAATTTGTTGCTAACATGGCAGAGCCTGAATTCCAAAATGCAATAGAAAACAAACAAATTAGGGAAGTATATTGGGTTGGTGGCGAACCATTAATGTATCACCAACACTGGAAGTTTATGAAAATGATTGTTGACAGTGGTCAAGCAGGAAATGTGTATGCTAGATATAATACAAATTTAAGTCGATTAGAGTTTCAAAAACTTAATCTATTTGATGATATACTTTCAAAATTTAGTGCGTGGGAGGTTTGTGCAAGTATAGATGGTACAAATGAAATAGGTGAATATATTCGTTCGGGATTAGTATGGAAAAAGTTTGAGAAAAATTTTGAACATGGCATGAAGTTTCAAAACGGTAGAAACAAAAGATTGAACTTAGATTTTACAATTACAACACCGGGATTGTTTGAAATTGAAAATATGTTTGAACTAAGTTTAAAACACAATGTACAAATAATAACCAAACAAACATTTGCATTTTCTCCTGAAGTGTTTATGAGTGTCAAAGTTATTCCACACAGAATACTAGACAGAATAGTGACAGACATATTAGGCAGGATTGAACCAAGAGCAACAGACAAACAAAAAGGCATGATTGATATTCTAAAACAATTTATTACACAGAAAAATTATCATGAACAATTTCAAAACTATCAAGAAGGTACTAAAGAAGGCAAAGAGTTTATAGACCAGATGGAAAGCAGAAGGAAAAATCCTATAACAATGCGAGAGATTATGTGGAAGGATAAAGAACTAGGAGAGTGGTATGACTCAATATAAACACGTGGTTAGTGCAGGTTGTTCTTTTATACATGGCAGTGAATTAGGAGATGAGATTCCATATTCACAATCAACCTATCCAGCATTAGTGGCAAAACAAATAGAAGCCACATATGATTGTCTTGCATATCCTTCTGCATCTAATCAAGGAATTGCTAAAAAAATTTTACAACACAACCCAACACCCGGTACGGTGTATATTGTGCAATGGACATATCCATCTAGATTTGGAGTAAATTTAAACTTTGAATTGAAAGACAAAAACAAAAACAAAACTACTTGGTTTGATCTTGCACCAAATTCATGGGATTACAATCCAAAAGCATTTCATGAATACACAGAATATTCTAAACAAATAATTGATATGGGCATACCGGAATTAAGCGAACACTATTACAAATATACTGGCAACAATGATCAGTTTATGTTCCAAACAGAACTTTGTATAAAAGCAGTGCAACAACATTGCAGAGAACATGAAGCAGGCTTCCTATTTTATACTGCTACAAATGATTTAATAGGCACTGATGATTTGCATGGTTTTGATCATATGGGATTTGTTGAATGGGCAAAAACATCAGGATACAAACATGGTGAATATAAACACCCATTACACGAAGCACACTCTGATGCCGCTTCATATGTTATGGCAAGATTGCGAGGATAATTACACACATGTTTAGATGGATTAAAAAAATAAAAAATAAAATTTTACTTGAAATTCGTTATAGAAAGAAAATGAAAGAACTCAAGAAGAAAGATCCTTTCATTTATCATTAAGCATGAATCACACTTTTCGTTTATGGGAATATACTGGAGTTGACTCTATATATGATCCTGGTAAATTAATATCAGATTTCACTGATTATATCAAAAAACAAAAATATGATAATAATGAAATTATCATAGATATGTACCCAGAAGGGTATAATCTTTATCACAACGGAGTATGGGCAATTATTGAATCAGTATGCAGAGCTTGTGACATTCACCCAGCAACAATAACTTTAGTGATAGGTGATTTATGTGCTGATTATCCTTGCAATACTATAATACATCAACCTCGCTGGCTTATGGAATCTGCTACCGAGTTTGCCAACTTGGAAGTTCCATTTTATAAAGTTATAGAAAAAACGTTTTTACATTTTATAGGTAGAGCCACATGGGACAGAGTTGGTGTACAAATGTTTCTGCGTGGTAGATATTTGAGCGATTGTTACACTACTATGGCTCCTACTACAGATAGACACAGAGTATTGCATGATACAGTAACAAAAATACTGCAAATGCGTCAGCCTGAAGGTGTTAAAAAAGACATGATAGAATACACGCTAAGACCTCCTAAAAATCATTTAACAGAGTGTACGAGGAATGATCTAATAACATTTCCAAACAACGTCATAAAACTTAAAGACTACTATGTAAATGCATTCGTTGAAGTAGTACACGAAACAGACATAAATGCTTTTTTTATCACAGAAAAAACTATACGTCCTATCTTGTTTAAAAGACCATTCATCACTATGGGGTGTAAAAATTTTATGTCAAATTTACAAAAATTAGGATTTAAAACTTTCGACGAATGGTTTGACGAGAGATATGATCAAGCCGATGGGTTCAAAAGATACGATCTTATATTAAGGCGATTAAAAGCAATAGGCGATAAGTCACATGAAGAATTATCAAGAATAAATGTACAAATGCAAGAAACATGCGAACACAATTTTCAGCATCTTATAAACAAAGGATGGGTAAAACATCTAGATGAATTTGATGTGCAATTTTGGCATGATGGCAAAGGTCAACTTTTGTGATTAAAGACCCAGTTACAGAATACTATAATTTAGTTGATTCGGGGCATGTTGATTTATATGAAACATCTCCGGCACTTGCTGACGATTTAAAAAAATATTTTAACAGATGTAACGAACAAAAGATAGACCCAAACATTGATTTTACAGACGAGGGATTTGGATTGTATGCCAATGGTGCTTGGAGCATAATTGAAAGGGTAGCTAAAGAATGTAAGATATCATTAGACAACCTAACTATTCATGTTTCGGATATGTTTGCGTCATATCCTTGTAATACTTTACCGATGGTAAATGATAAATGGTTGCAAGTGTACACACCTATCACAGAACCACCTGCTACTGACTTTAAAAAGTTTGGACATTTTGTTGGTAGAGCATCACCAGATAGAGTTGCTATGCACGTGAAACTTTCTAAGTACAAAGATGATATGTGGTATTCATTATGGCATGGATTTGACTTTGATGATAAGTTTTTTGCAAGATTAAAAGGATTGGATGATGACACTGTGCAAAAATGTAAAGACATTGTACAACAACTGCCACAAGTAAACACATTTGAAGAGCCAGAGAAAAATGATTTTTATGATTGGCCCAAGCAGGTTGAACCATTGCACAGGTATTACAAAAATATGTTTGTGGATATTGTAAGCGAAACAGATCTGGATACCTGTTTTACTACTGAAAAAACTTTGAGACCTATCATTTTTAAAACACCTTTTTTGTTAATGGCAGGCAAAGGCACACTGCAAAAATTAAAAGATATTGGTTTTAAAACATTTGATCATTGGTGGTCGGAAGATTATGACAATTATACACATTTTGAAAGAATGGAAAAAATATTAGACATTGTGGATTGGATCAGTGTACAATACAATGTAAACAAATTCAAAGAAGAAATGACATCTATACTTGAACACAACCACAATCATTACGTAAATCAAGAGTGGATTCCTCTAGGCAAACAACTCGGCATACCAGACATGGCATTTGGAGATACAAGAACATGGGAGTAGTATGGGGAGCATCTGCACATTTTCATGATGCAGGACTGAGTGTAATTAAAGACGGTGAAGTTGTATTTGGTGCACACGCAGAAAGATATTCTGGAGTCAAACACGACAAATTGCTTAATCAAGAAATAATTGACGAAGCACTCACTTGGGGTAGACCCGATGTGGTTGCATGGTATGAAAAACCGTGGAAGAAAAATATTAGAAAGTTGTGGACTGGTGAATGGCGATATTCGAAATTTGATCCACACCCTAGCAAATATTTGAAACAGTTTGGTATCACAGCACCAGTAAAATTATACGATCATCATTACACACATGCCACAGCAGGTTATTTTACATCACCGTTCAATGAAGCAGTCATTGTAGTAGCAGATGCAATAGGTGAATTTGAATGTATTACAATGTGGGAAGCAAAAGGCAACAAACTTAAAAAATTACAATCAATTCAATATCCACATTCGCTGGGTTTATTATATTCTGCATTTACTCAAAGATGTGGTTTAAAACCAATGGATGAAGAATATATCACTATGGGCATGGCAGGCTGGGGTAAACCAATCTATGCCAAACAGATAAAAAAAGAGTTTGTGAATGTAACCAGTTTCCAACTGTACAAAAATGTTCACAAAGGCATAGGCAATTGGATGCCTGATGCAAATGTTGAAGACATTGCCGCATCTATACAACAGGTGACCGAAGAGTGTATTGATCAATTTATGAACACTGCCTACACATGGACTAGAATGAACAATGTGGTTTTTATGGGCGGTGTTGCACTGAACTGTGTAGCCAACCATTTATTGCATGATTACTTTGAAAATGTGTGGATTATGCCAAACCCAGGAGACTGTGGATCATCCTTAGGAGCCGCACTAGCATACCGTGGAAATCATGTCAATTGGCCGGGGCCGTACATTGGCACCAATATCGATAAACCATACCCTGTAGAGGCTTTATTGCACGAATTAGACACCAAAAAGATAGTAGGAGTAGCGTCTGGTCGTGCTGAGTTTGGGCCACGTGCATTGGGCCACAGGTCACTGTTGGCAGACCCTAGAGGACTGGAAATTAAAGACAAAGTAAATGCTATAAAAAAACGTCAACAGTTCAGACCATTTGCACCTGCTATACTAGAAGAACATGTACAAGAGAACTTTAAAATGTGTACAAAGCATTCGCCACACATGCAATTTGTTGGGGTGTGTATGAAACCAGAACTGTATCCTGCAATTATTCATGTGGATGGAACCAGCAGAGTGCAAACAGTTGGTAAAGATGATTCAACAGGCTTCAGGGCATTGTTGGAAGCATGGTATGAAAAAACTGGTTGTCCTATGTTACTGAATACTTCACTTAACATCAGAGGTGAGCCAATGGTAAACACGCGAGAAGATGCTGATCGGTTTGAAGAAAAATATGGTGTAAAGGTTTGTTCGTGAGATGTATGACCGATATTCTTATCAAGGACAAATAACACAACACAACTCCAATACAGAATGGTACTGGCTCACTGATGATAGAGTAGACTATTCTAATTTTAATTTTGATTATGATGTTCCTTTATGGGAATCTCAATTTATACATTCATTTGGTGATCAACACAGTGTACATGCAGGTACTTTTTTAGTAAACATTAATCACAGTGTAGAAAATCAATTCAAGTACATAGAAAGTGTAACAAAAAGAGTAACACCATTTGATATATTTGAATCAAATGTTTTAAGGCAAAAAACAAAAACTGAATGGTACTGGATTACTAGTCCATATAATGATTACACTGGTTTTGATTTTACATGGCATCCTGAAATATGGGAAAAGGATTTTGTCCATGTTTTTCCAGATCAACACTGTACGCATGGTGGCACCTATATTGTTCATAAAGATTGTGACTTAGACAACGTTGAATACAAATATCATAACTTTGTTGTAAAAAGAATATCATATGATGATAGCAATTGGCTTACTGATGTAAGGAATGATTACACACAGTTTGATTTTACATGGCATCCAGAACCATGGGAAGAAAAATATGTACACTGCTTTGGAGATCAACACGCTGATGATTCTTTAACCTATTATGTGGCTGACAATATATTGTTTAACAATTCAAGAAAATTTTATCATCCTAAAAGTGTAGTATGCAAAACCCCATTTCAAAGATTTCATGGTATTAAATTGCAAAACTGTGCAACTGCTAATGAATACTATTGGATCACTAGTGATGGTAATGATTATACAGATTTTGATTTTACATGGCACCCTGATGAATGGCAAAGCAAATACATACATTGTTTTGGTGATCAGTACTCTGATGATGCTGGCACATATCTTATTCATCGCGATACTGATATCAATGATGCAAGAATACAGTACCATCCAAATGCAATTGAACGCATAGAATCGTTTGAACAATTCCATGTAAAAGGTTTACAAAAATGTGATACTAAAAATGACTGGTATTGGATTGTCGACGATGCAAATGATTACCAAAATTTTGACTTTAAATGGCATCCTGAATCTTGGAAGGGAAAATATGTACATTGTTTCGGAGATCAGCATTCTGATGATGCAAACACCTATTTGGTGCCCAGAGACTGTGATATTGCTAATGTCAAAGTAGAGTATCATAATCAGGCTTTTAACCGTGTTAAACCATGGAATAGATTCAATATAAGCGGTCTAAAGACGGTGGATTCGGACACTGATTGGTACTGGATTATCTCGGAGGAAAACGACTACACAGACTTTGATTTTACGTGGCATCCTGAAAGTTGGCAAACCAAATATGTGCATTGTTTTGGTGATCAACACGCCGATGATTCTAACACATATTTGGTACACAAGAGCCACGATATTACCAATATTAGATGGCAGTATCACCCTGATGCTGTTACAAGAATTGCCAAGTATGACATCATAGATTACAATGGTGAATTAGATCATCATGCAGAAGCAACAACAGAATGGTATTGGTTAACCAGCAAAGAAAATGACTACACAGATTTTGATTTCACATGGCATCCTGAGACAGCACAACGTAAATTTGTTCATGTGTTTGGTGATCAATTTTCTGAGACATCCGGAACGTATCTAATTAACAAAGCACTAGACCCGAATGACTGTAGACAGCAATTTCATGAAAATAAAGTTGTACGCAGAACTACAGGCACAATACACAGATGTTCAAACATGATGCCTAATGATGAAGGTACTAGACTGTTTTCGAACTTATTCAACTTTATAAAAAGAATAGCGAACAACAGTGATGAAAAAAATATCTGGATCACTGCTTCTGTTGTTGATGACACTAATTTTGATTACAAGTGGCATCCAGCAGATTGGGAATCCAAATATATTCATGTGTTTCATAATCGACAAACAGAATATGGTTATGTCATGTGGGTTCCGTTAACAGAATTTAAAAAGCAAATGGATCAACTACAAAAATTTGAATGGTTTGATACAATTAAGTATCATGAAATAAAATTGGATTATTATGACTTACCTGTAAATCTTTATGACCTAAAAGAAACTGCCGCTAAAAAAATTAAGAATCATAATTTTACACATCACTACGAATGGTTTGTACAAAGCGAACAGGAGTTGCCAAATTTTTATCCAAGCAGATGGGATGATGTTAATATTGAGGTATTTGGTAACAGTGTAATGTGTGTGCCACGTGAAGCAAAATCATTTGTGCTGGATCAAGTATATGATTATCCTAGTATCAATCGCAACATTGGTACTGAAATGAAAAGTAAGTTTCCGATCTATTTTTTCAGTTATCACGAAAAAAATGCTGATGAGAATTACCAAAAATTAATTGATAGAGGTTATGAAGTAATAAGAGTTGATGGAATAGAAGGACAAGTAAATGCATTCAAACATGCGGCCGCAGAATGTGATAGTCCGTACTTTTGGGCCGTGTTTGCAAAAAGCGAAGTTGTTGAATCTTTTAATTTTGATTATGAACCAGATAGGATGGCAGAAGCAAAGTTTTATAACTTTGATAGTATTATTCCTATCAACGGATTGCGTTATGGAGCATATGGATTGTGTTTATATCATTGTAAATTAATTAACGAAGCGACTGAGTGGGGAGCAGACTTTACAACTAGTTTTCCATTTGAGTTTGTGCCTACTTTGTCTACACATGCAAACTTTAATAAAAGTGCTTACATGACATGGAGAACTACATTCAAAGAGTGTGCCAAGTTGTCCAACGGTTATATCAAGATGACAGATGAAAAAACAAACACCGAAAGATTAGATATTTGGTGTAATAAAGCAGAAGGTGATTTTGCTGATTATTGTTTGCAAGGTGCTAATCAAGGTAGACAGTTTGGCAAAGATGCAGATGAATCAACAATGATTCAATTGTTAGATGAAAGTTTTTTACAACAAAGATTTATTTCGTTGTATAGTGATCTAGAAAATCCTGTTCCATTAACCAACTAATGTAGTTAGGAATACCTTGTTCTATGTCAATCTTAGGATTCCAGCCTAACTCATTTTTAATTCTATCACTGTTCAAAGTGTCTCTGTTTGGATAAAACGGATCGTGTGGTTTTGTTATAATTCTGCCTTTGCCTAATGTTTGTTTTACCAGTTCGGCTGCCTCTATAATTTTCCTGCCATTGCCACGAGTGCAATTGAATACTTTGTTTTTTGCTTCTGTCATTGTTGTTGCTTTAACAAATGCATCGGCTACATCTAACACATTGCTGAAATCTAATTTGTTATCAGGACCCTGTACTTGAATAGTTCCATGTTGCAAAGCACTAATGGTCATTTGACTTATTACTCGAACTATCATGTCGCGAGTTCCATACAAGGCAGAAGGACGCATGATAACATATTCTAATCCATGTTCTCTGTTCCAAATTTGACACATACGTTCTCCTTGATGTTTGTATGATCCATATAATGTATTTGGATTACAAGCAACTTCTTCATTTGGTACTTGCCCATTAAATTCTCCGTATGCCATTGAACTTGATGAGAACACAAATCTTTTTACATCAAATTTAACACACAGATCCAAAATAGTTGCTGTTGCAGTAATCATGTTATTAGTAGCATCTTTAACGTTTCTTGCTACCATTTTAGCATTAGGATAAGTTGCCAGATGCACCACTATGTCTGGTTTGAATTGATGAAACACTTGCGACATAAACATTTCATCTTCAATCTTGCCAGTGTAAGTGAGATCATTGTTTGCATGATCTTTTCTTTGTTTTAAAACTTTGAAATATTCAACATCTGGAAAAGTATAGTATTGATGATAGCAGTCTACCACGCCTACTATATGACCTTGTTGTTTTAGAATGTTAGAGGTATGGCAGCCTATAAACCCATGACCACCTAGAATTAATATTCTCACTTAATTGTTTTCCAACGCAATTCAAATGCTTCTGCGTAGTCTACATTCAACATCTGTCCACGATACCCGGCTAAGTTTTTTATGTTGTGTAACAGGGTGTCATTAAAGTATGAACCATAACAAGCCACCAGATTAATCTTATCTTCTATGTAATCAGATATATCTACAAACACAGTTGGTGTAAATTGTTGATTTTTATTTGCATACGGACAACACTCCATTAACCAAAATTCTCCTTGATATCTTCTTAATGAACTGTTTACTATCCGGTATGTGTTCACATGATCGTTGTGATGATCTCCTGGAGAATGTGTGATTATTAAGTCATAATCTTTCCTTGCAATCAATCGGTCCATCTGTTCGATGTTTGTGTTATTCCATTCCAATATTGGCCTTCCGTCATCAGTCAATGGATTATTCATAAACACAAATTCTATTTCAAGCATTTCTTGTGACGCTTGATATTCAGACAGTGTAGTTTCTCTGGATCTTTGTACAGACGGTTTAGGAGCATTATCGTCACGTGCAATTACAATATCTACATGAGCACCCTGGGCCATAAATTTTTTTAACGTACCAGAACAGCCTAGTTCTATATCGTCTGGATGTGCGCCAATGGCTAATATGTTTTTATACAAAGTCATTTATAAGTTTGATTATATAGTGTATCTGCGTATCAGTCAAATATTGATTGCAAGGAATTGCAAGGTTCATTTCACTTAACCTCTTTGCATTAGCAATAGGATTGCTTGTGTTGTATATTTCATTATCGCATGGTAATGGATCATAATAACTTCTGGACTCAACACCATTTGTTTTCAAGTACTCCTGTAATTCTTTTTTCTTTTCGGTTAAAATTACAAATTGATGATAGACATTATTCCTTTTTATAGTTTGCCAAGACAGTTTATCAGTAAGATTGTCTTTGTACATGTTTGCAATCTGATTCCTTCTTAGGTTCCAATCTGTAAGATGCTTTAATTTTTTGTTTAAAAGTTCCGCTTGTATACTGTCTAATCTTGAATTCCAACCAATTTGCTCGATATTAAATCGTTCTGACTGCCCATGATTTCTAAGTTGTCTAATGCTTTCAATATCTAAATTACTAACCACTGCTCCACCATCACCTAAGCAACTTAAATTTTTTGTTGGATAAAAACTATGACAAGAGTAATCAGCCATATGTGGTAATCCTGCAGACTGTGCCGCATCACAAATTGTAGGAATTCCAAAATTGTTTAATGCATGCCAATCACATTGTTGTCCAAAAATGTCTACACCTATTATTGCTTTTGTGTTTCCATGTATATTTGAATTAATTTGATTAGGATCAATGCACCACGAATCGTCTACATCAACCAAAATAAGTTTGGCTCCTAATTGTTTCACTACTTCTAAAGTTGAAATCCATGTAAATGGTGTGGTGATTACTGATGCTCCTTTTCCTATACCTATAGATTGTAAAGTTAATCTTAATGCATCGGTACAGTTACCAACAGTAACACAGTTTTTTGTTTTACAAGTCACTGAAAAATTTTGTTCAAACTCTAACACTGATTTTCCTTTTATAAAGTCTTCTCGTGAAAAGGTCTCACCAAATAATTGATCTAGGCTATGTTGTTTTTCAAAATCAAAAGAACTTAATTTAATCATTTAAAATGTCCACTAATTTTGTAATGTGTTTTGCATGAGGAAAACCTGTTTTGCAAGTTGTTCCGTTTTGTATACAATCAAAAAAATGTGACATTTCATTTAACAAAGGTTCGTGTACAAAAGTTTTTGATGTTTGATCTGGTTCATAATCGAATCTTTCATTGTTCACATAGTTCTGATTAATTTTTACAGTGTGTTGCATATCATCCCAATGACAAATCTGTGTTGGAGAAAATATATCAACATGTCTTATTTTAGGAATGGACAGCCAAGTGTATCTAATGTTTATTGATATTTGTTTATGTTGAAATAAAATATCAGACATATCTGGAACATTCTTGTTAACTATTTTTTGATTGTATTTGTTCACAGGATTAATTTCTAATCCGTCTAGCAAATAATCTAACAGTGCCACGTCATGTGGACCAAAACTTAACACAGGAGTTACAGTATCTTTTTGATATCTGCCCCAATTATTTCGGACAATGTTTATCCTGTTTACTTGAGAAAAATCGATATTGTCTTTGATATACTGTGTACAATCATTATACAGTAAAATATGCCCGGTCATTAGAACCTTATTATTAACAAGTGAATCTAATTGCTTACATTCTTCACTTGATTGGCAAATAGGCTTCTCAACAAATATATGTAAATTTTTATCTAATGATTTTTTTATTAAATCTAGATGGGTCTGTGGTGGTGTTGCTATTACAACTGCTTCGATATCATCAGCAATCTCATCGATGTCTTGTCCGTTTTTAACATCGATGGATTGCTTAACATCACAGTTTGGAATCTTCTGTAATGTTTGATATAATTTTGTGCCCCAATAGCCTTGGCCTAATATAGCAGTTTTGATCATTCATCCTAATTAGATTGCTTTTTTGGTCTACCTTTTTTAGGTCTTAGTTCTGGGTCTAGTTCATATGCTCGTTCAAGAAAAACGTCCACTTGATGTTGCAGTTTTCCTGCTCTTGACATCATTAACTTTGCTTCAGTTTTACGTGAGTCACCGGATGCAGTTGTATCAGCCGATATGGCTAATCCTTCTATTCTAACACCCTTTTGTTCAGCAATTATCTCATTCAGTTTATCTAGTTGTACTGCATCAGCACCTTCTTCAATCATTAAAACATTTTCTGTTGGTTGTTTTAATAATTGTCCTGATGTGTGTAAATGTTCTAGAACACTTATACCTTGTATTGAATTGGCTTTGTCGGCCGCATCTTTGTTTGGTGAGTCTTCTAGTGGCATTCTGTGTCTACCAAGCATATGACCAAATTCAAATGCCGCTTGTCCATCTGCAGATTCTAGTAAATCGCCTATGATATCTTGTTCTAATGGTCTTAGTGAATCTCTATCTATCACTAGACTTGACAGAGCATCTCCTGGTAAGGTTCTGTTTACAACAATAACGTTATTTCCTGTTGTCTTAAGTCTTCCTACATGTTTCATGATTTATCTCCTTCGGTTGTTACTGCTGGAGCATCTGCAGGTTGGCCGGTTTGTTTTTCATCTGTTGATATCAAAAAGTTGTTTAACTTCTCGTATACTTCACCTATAGTTTTTAGTTCTGCTCCTCTGAATGCACCTCTTTGGGTAGATACATCAAGGATCGTTCTGACATTTCTTAAATCAGATACAGTCAGTGCCGGTGGCTCTGCCTGTGGTGTAGAAACTGTTCCATCTTGTGGTGCAGTTTTTTCTTTTGTTTTTTGTTCGTCTGACATTGGAGTCTCCTTATATTATATAATATACGTACATTATAATTTATCTGTACCTAGGTTGTCAAGAGTAATAAACGGTTTGTCCAAAAGGTGGTTTTATATGATCTCCGCCATGTATAACCCAAAGTGTGTCACAATAATCTGCATCACCCCATCGATCCCAAGTTTCGCCATCAGTGAAAACCACTAGCATCGATGGGCGAATCTCCTCATCTTGCATGTATTTCCAATTAACGGAAATGTCTGTGCCACCATAACCTGCAGGTCGGTAGTCTTCAAGTTCTTTGCCATCCCAAGTTTCAAATGTTTCATCAGCATGAACTTCAGTGTCAAAACACCATACTCTAATCTTGTAATCGTCGAATTCATCTTTAATGCCATTCACTTCACCTAGGAAGTCTCTCAGCATATCATGATCGATAGATCCTGATGTATCAATGCTTATGTGTACATCAAGTTCATTGTCAACATCTAGTCCTGGTAATACTGCATTTGTAGAATACATTTTTCTAGATGGTCTAGTCCATGTGTAATTGTTTTTAATTTGACTCTTAATAGATGTTCTAAGCATTTGTCTCCAATCTAGTTTAGGAGCAGTGATGTCTGTGATCAATCTTTCTAGGCCTGCCGGTATATTACCAGCACTTGATGACTCAGATGCTTTGGCCGATTGTATTAGACTGTTCTTAATTTCATCATTCAGTTTGTCTTGTTCTTCTTGCGACATACCTTCGCCTATTTTGATTGTTTCTTTAGAACCATCTTTGCTCTCGATAGTTGCTTCACCTTTGTCTAGGTCAATGTGTACATCTAAAGTTTTCTGTTGTTTCTGCCAGTCACTTAATTTGTCATATA